>LFCJ01000518.1_pt1 | contig 24174 bp, 24 predicted proteins | sample 643141 | NCBI WGS metagenome assembly LFCJ01 (sample SAMN03766243, study PRJNA286221) | soda lake metagenome | biome: soda lake; feature: Kulunda steppe; material: water; isolation source: sample B1-Br-g2 brine of Lake Bitter-1 | place: Russia: Kulunda steppe | collected 2010-07
ACACACACACATGCACACACACACACGCACACACACACGCACACACACACACACGCACACACACACGCACACACACACACGCACACACACACAGGAAGCAGTGCAGGTGCCAGGCAGTGGGGAGTGTGTCTCCATGGGGTGTTAATGAGCATAACAGGTGCACCGAGCAGGAACACGTTCCGGGGCTCTGTGCTCATGACGGGAGCTCATGTGCGAGGAGCTCCACATCTGAGGGCGTGTGTCCAAGGGGCAGGGAGTAATGTACGAGCGCCTGTGTGTCCCACAAAGCTCTCCAGGGAGAGGCAGCAGAATCTGCACCTGCACCCTCAGGCCTCCCTCCCCCTATCCAAGGGGGAGGGATGATCAAGCTGTTCAGGGCGCGGGCTACTCCTTTTTTGGGGCACCCGCCACCCTTTTCCAGCTCGCTAATCCCTTCAGTATAAACCCTGCTCTCAGAATTATCTGCTCCTGGGCCCCTGCCAACCTGCGTGCAGGCCCTGGCCAAGGAAAAATGCCGCACCCAGCTGGCACTGCCGCCGCTAGCGGGGCAGCCGCCGACGCATGCGCTGAGGACGGCGGAGGCGCCGTGGCACCCAACGTGTTCCGCGGCATCTTTGCCAAGGACCTGCGCGTCATGCAGTACGGCTACGGGGACGACGAGTCGCCACTTCAGGAGACGGTGGGTGTGGGCAGGGAGGGTGCTGCGTTGCTGCAGGAAAAGGAGAAAGGATAAGCTGCGTTAGCTGCTGCAGGAGCGATCATGGTGCATTGCATGGTGGTGCAGTGCAGATAAGGGAAAGACGAGCCGCCGCGGCAGGAGACGGTGGGTGCGGGCGGGGGGGTGCTGCGCTTCTGCAAGAGTGGCCAAGTGCAAGGACCGGGTGGGAGACCTTTGCCCTTTCATGCATACATGTGTGCCTTTGCTTGCGCACAATCCTTGTGGCACGTGCACAAACACACACACACGCAACCACAGGCAACGGCATGCATGCATCCAAAACTTCTGTAGGTGGACCTTGTGGAAGACATCCTGCTGCAGTACATCAGCAGCATCGTGTCACGCGCAGCTGCGACCGCCAATGACACCCTCAAGCAGCGCATTGACGAGCGCGACATACTTTTCGTGGTGCGTGTAGTGGTCAGCACACTTTGCGCTGCATGAGGCGTCCGGGCAATTAAGGACGTGCGTGCCTCCCAATGTTTGTACAATGCTGCCTCTAGCGCAATGTAGCGTTACTGGTGCAGTCTCATACCAGCAAAGCAAGCGCTGTGCTCTTTTCTAGACATCCACAGTGCTGCTCTCTATTCATGGGCACCCTGTAGGTGCGGAAGGACCCTGCCAAATTTGCGCGTGTGAAGGAGCTGCTGCTGCTGCAGCAAGTTATCCGTGATGCTCGCAATTCATTCAAACAGGTGGGTTTTTCAAGTCAGAAGCCTTCACAAATTCACTGTGCAGGCAGTGCAAGCTAATTGAGCACCGAGGCGGAAGCTGCTGCAGGCCTTGTCGTAGTGCATGCCCATGTGTGTGCATTTATCAGACATTCTCATGTTTTGTTGAAGGGCGGTGCCAATGTGTAAAGGATGATGTGCGATTGCTGCACCCCCCCCCCTCAATCATTGGTGGCATGCTGCTGCAATGTGCCTGCAGGACATTGCACCAGAGGTTGTCGAAGAGGAGGGGGAGGGCAGGAAGGGCAAGCATGCACGGCTGGAGGGCAAGGGCCGGGCGGATGAGGAAGACGAGGATTGAAGGGTGCTGTGGCAGGACCCTGTCTGCTGCTTGACAATGCTAGTGCTGCTCAGCAGCCCTTGAATCTGATCAGATCCGAAATCTGCAGTATGCAAGATGTATGAGCAATGTGCTGTGTGCCGTCAAAACTCATCAGATAAAATCTGTGGTACCCGAGGTGCCTAAGCGATGTGCCGGTGTGGCATTGCCAATATTGCCCATTAATGGGCAGTGCCCATGGTGTCAGAGTCCGGTGGTTCCAATTTTCTGATACTTCCAAGCATCCTTTGTCCAGCGCAGATAATGCCACTTTTCTATTGCACGTTTTGTATCGTTGATATTATCTTTTGCCCATGAAGCTCCTTTTATCTGTAGAATATGCAAGACAATCCCAATTATCGTTTTCTGCTGCATATTAATACGTCTCTTCATCCAAAAGACATCCATGCTCATGCGCGTAAATTAAGCATTTTATATGACCCTTTTTTGCGGCTAATTTACAGGTCCATTCATCCCAAGGACATCCATGCTCATGCGCATAAACCAAGCATTTCATATGACCGTTTAATGCTGCATATTCACACGTGGCTTCCTTCCAAGGGCATCAATGTTCGTGCGCATAAATCAAACATTTTACATGACTGTTGTCTGCGGCAAAAGAACACGTCTTTTCATCCCAAGGACATTCAAGCTCATGCGCATAAACCAAACATTCCATATGACCGTTTTCTGCGGCATTTGAACAGGTATCTTCATCCCAATGACATCCATTCTCATGTGAATAAGTCAAACATTTTATATGACCGTTGAATGCGGCATATGAACACGTCCATTTATCCCAAGAACATCCGTGCTCATGCGCATAAACCAAAAAAATCATTTTCATCCATTTGTCAAGCCCTGAAGCTGAGCTTTTCATCGAGAAGTGTCGGGATTTTAACCTTCAGAAAGAGGCACTTTGCATATCTCACTCTTTTTTGTGTGCTTCGCTTTCTCAAAGCCCTGTTGAGACACCCAGCGCACTCCCTTGGGCAACACAAGTGCTGAGGGCATGACCCATGCACGAAGAAAGTCAGGCAACACAAGTCTTTTGGGACATATGTTAAAATTGGAACGATACAGAGGAGATTAGCATAGCCCATGAGTAAGATGAAATTATGAATTCCATGCACGTAAAAAGTCGAAACTTTTGTTGAACTGGCAGTCAACGGTGTTGATCATCATGATGCACTCAGTGCTTGCTTAACAAAATAGCATGGCAGACTCTATCCTGAGCCTCAGGTCAGACCTGTGACACGTGGCCTTGTCACGCCAGATTGGTGCAGTGCCAGACTTATGCTGCATTGTGACCCAAAGGTTGGTTGAGTCAGTTGGTGAAGCTTTTGATCCTGTTGTCAGTTCAGCTATATCCGTATGTAAGTGCATCAAAGACAAACTCGCAGTTATACCTTGCTTGCTCCTAGCGACCTTGTAAAATGTACGCCAGAGAGTAGGCCCCTCAAGCCCTTGGGGAGGAACAGGCGCGGCAGCGCCTAGCCACAGTCCAATCATTCAATGATTCAGTGACTAGCAGTACCCAACTCCTGCAGCTCAGCAAAGGTGTTGATGGAGCACGCTGTGCTGTTGGTGAGCGGCTTTGAGCTGGCTGCGAAACCTGGTATCTTCACAGTGCTTGAAGGCCATAAGATGGATGTGCCGCTGATTGGGTGCGAGCTGACTGGAGTTCCGGACTCTGGACAAAGGCTGGTAGGATGGTGCTGTTGCTGAGAGCCCCCCATCCCCTCTGCACCCTGCCCTACTCCTTAATGCATACCTAGGGTGGGCATCTGGCATGTTCCTTTTTTAAGCTGAACGGCAGCTTTGCTGTTCCCAATCAGACGCAGCCAAACACAAAAACAGTGGCTCAAGAAGCAAGGTGAACTTTTGGCACAAAACACAGCTTGCACTCTGGTGTTTGATTGGCGATTGAGCTCTCAGCCTGCTAGAGCCACCATAACTATTTGAAAGGTCCTTTAACACGGCCCGGGGGTGTGGAAGAAATGTGGCATCTTTCAAGGCAAGAACCTGTATAAGATTTTATTATCTTTGAAAACAAGGGAATCGAGCTAGCCTGGGGGCCAATGACTCTTGAGTTGCTGAGTCATTGAGGCTCTCTATCAAAGGAGTGACTGTATTTGCAAATGAGTGCTTGGCTTGCTGTGCCTTAGGTGTCAGAACACTACCTTGCTTCTTAAACTTTGTGTTTAGCACTTCTGTGTTGATTTTGGTTGCAGGCACCAGGCTACAATTAAGCTGCCCAGCAGGTAATGCTATGTAGCCCTCCCTCTGGAAAATCGACCATTAAGGCTTAAAGCCTCATTGGCTAAGCAAATATGGCCCAGGAGAATCAACAGATCTACGTGCCTTTGATTCTTGACAGTCAAGCTGGGCAGGTTAAGCTATGTAACCTAACCTTTTGACAGCTGTCTTCCGAGAAGAGACCATCCCTGGTCGAACCTGCACACTTGCTTGACACGACTCATGCACCTGTCTCAAGCACTTGTACAACAATGGCCCATACTTTGAGGAAGGGACACAGTAAGAGACTGGCGCGCCCTCTCTGCCAGACGGCCAAGCTGCATGTCTCCCACAGCACTGATCACTTTGCACTTGGCTCAGACTTGAGCTCGCTGCCTGCTCCGCTGACCACCACGCCCTGACCTGGGACCACTGACTCCAAGTCACGGTGTGGGGCACCCTGACTGGTGGCCCCAGGGAAGATTGCCGCCCCACCCCCCAAGTCACCCGCCACAAGGCTCTTTCCATGCACATCATCCCCGGCTAGGCCACCTGCGCCCCCCACATCAATTGATGCACCTGCGCCAAGTAAGGGCATGTGTCAAAGAGGTAATGATGCACTGACAAGTGACAAGGGGGTGTTGGTGCAATACGATGGACATCTGTAGATAAAGCATTGGTATCCTTGGCAAGCAAATTGAGGACGCACCTCTCAAGAGAGACACCGCGGCTGGGAGATTGTTGCCTTGGTTGCATGATCAATTTCATTCATGCTTTATGGCAACGTGCTTTGTAAGGATAGCAGTAATATTCCATAAGATGATCAAGGACATCAAGGAGGATGAGAGCTACAGGCCAACGGACAGGACCATGTAGAGAAACAAACACCCATCAACATGCCTGCATCACCTTTAGGTGGTGGAAGGTTGTCAATGTCATAGAAGTCTTGGGCGTGCGCATGACCTGCGAGCTCTCTCCCAACCAAACTGTCCCGCTTGCTTGCACCGCAAAAGCCGGTCTCTCTTGTACGCAGCTGGCCCAAGCTGACTCCCACTGCCTTTACATTAGCCTGTGCCCAGCACCCAAGGGAATAAGGTTCCGTGTGTGTTATATGCTGCGTGGATGTGGCTAGAAAGCCGGGCCTTGCTGCCTCCATGTGAGCTGACATTCAGCATCAAAGCAAAGGGAGTTTTTTGCATCCACACAGATTTGACAACATGCACAAAAAAAAGGAGCATCCAACAGTGGGTCAAGAAGTCAAGCAGGAAAACATACACAAGGTCAGGCCTTGCAGCTTGTAGAACAAATTTTTTCTACAAGCCCTTAAAAGCAACAAATGCTTAAGGGTGTAAGGACCAAATACCCCCCCAGAATTTGTGGCTGCAGTCAAAGTCTGTACAAACCAGATGGCAGACAGCGTGCACAAACGGAACATTTCATTGCAGAGTCAAAACACCACCTAACAGAAAAACAAACAACGAGCAGGGAACCCAAAGTACAGGCGACACTGCAAACAAGGCTCAATCCCAGGCATTTTCAGCACACTGGATCCTTCCACAGTACATGCATGGCTCATGCGCAGAAGGGGGCTGACGTAGGTCATCATAAGGATGAACACATTAGCCCGTACAAGCAACAAACACTGGGGGCAAGCAACAATCTGTGTAAGTTGGAAAGCAATTGCTTTGAATCAAGCTTGAATCAGTTTGAATGGGTGTTGAATCACATGGGAGTCAAGTGTGCCTTTGAATCAATTGGACTTGCTAGTCAAATTGGCATTGCATGCCTCTTGAATCAGAAGAGATTCAAATGGCCCACTTTTTCCAAGCAACAAGCACTGGGGAAAGATGTGGTAGATGTTCTATGGAAATGCAAATCAATAAGAGCTATGGTGAATGGAGCAACTATGATGGGCAAGCAGGCCAAAAGATGGATCAAAATGATGATAGCAGCAGCACAACACACCACAGCTGCAAGAGCGCAATCACTGTCCAGCCAGGCTGGTGCGCAAAGAGCAGCAACGCAGCCTCCAGTCGCCTCCTTCAGGTCTTTGAGCCGCCCCTCATCTGACAGCACTGCCTCTAGGGCGTCTGAGGACCACGCGGCCCTAGGGTCCCCGACATCGATGACTGGACCTGCCCTGCTGCTGATCTAGCAGAGGCATGATATGGGGGCAAAACAGAGCAATGCTGCAGCAAAGAGGGCCCTGATCCGGACAAATCAGGGGACCTCCATGCGGAATGCGCTTGTGAGTCGGTGATGCGCTTTAGGTGTTGTGTAAGGTACTTGTCTGGTGCGTGTGAGTCATGGGTGAGTGCAAGGCAACGTGCACATGTGAGCTGCTCACAGCGGGGAAAATTTCCCCACATACAAAAGCATCCACCTTCACCTGCCGCCCACACTACTAGAGTAATCCTACGACCCTGCTGCATGTCTATGAAAGTTGGGTGGTCTCGGGATGAGAGGGTGGTGGCGGAGGGGGAAGGATCAAGCTGCTGCAAGTATGACCCTCCAAGAATACAAAGAAAAGAACTAGGTAGGCAGTGGAAACACTCCCATCTATGCAAAGATATACATGTTGAATGGCACAGCTGAGCATGGCTGACCTGGTGAACAGCCGCACCTGATCCGGCGTGCCCCCAGCCCCCTCACTGATCGCAGGCACGCTTTGTGGGACATGGAAGCCAAACCCAGCATCCACAGTTTTTTGGCCTGCTTCTGCCGGGGCCCTATTCTTCTGGCCTCCTTCCCCTGAGCAGAAGGGTGCAACACGCGCAAGTCACCCACGAGCCACAAAAGGAAGCTATTCAGGACGCTTTGTCAGCGACCTTGAAGCCCAGGCGCAGCATGCAGCTGGTGGGCATCAAGAAGCAGCTGAGCATGTTTTAGGGTGATCCCCGGAAGCAGAGTCTGTTGTTGCCTTCTGTTTTGTAAGCAGCACATTGTGAGCAGCTGAGAAAGCAACTCATTAGGAAAAGCTTCATCGCCTCTGAATGGTCCCAGCAAAACACCATGCAGGCGGGTCAAACACAATCAGTCCTCGCCAAGACCCAATCTCTCCCTTCCGATTGTAATTTGAGTTTACAAATGGAGGCTTTCACATAAGTGCCTTGTTTGAAAGCCTGTCTGCCTCGGGCCACGCTGCTCCTGCTTGTTACACCTCTGTCTGCGACAGGTGTGGGGGCAGGGGGCGCTCTTGGCTGTCTCACGCTCCCCCCCTGCGCGCCATGCACCATGAGTGAGGGCAAGACACCCTCCCCTGTTGCTGGCACCTCGGCTGCTGTTGCAGGCACCTTGGCCATGGATGTCGCAGGCGGATGCAGTGCCGGATGTAAGTGGAGAGGGGGAACCTGGATGCAGCCTGCTACATCGGTGGTGCCCCCAAGAGTGTCACCTGCGCAGGAACACATACATCAGCTCACACAACCTGCAATATTCAGCTGATGGCCTTGGTGGGAAGTGGATTCGCGTGTCCACCTGATCATGATCACGTTGACTGCGATCTCTGACTCAGAGTTTCCCTTGCACTTTTGGCATGTGCCATGGGCTGTACAGCTTATGTGGATATGTATTTACATTATTTACGCATATAATTCATGCAAATAATACCTGTTCCAAGCAAGTCTGGGTCACAAGCTGCAGCTGGCTCAACCGTGTGCAGGTGCTGGGTCCTCTTGCTCTGCAAAATATTTTAAGCAAAGATTATATAATTTTACCTATCAAGTTCACAGCTTTCGAAGCCTGGTCTAACCATGAGAACTTTTCCGGGCTGGTCAATGCCAACAAGGCTCTACGAGTTCATCATTTCAATTACTTATAATTGGAAAATAAAAGTTTTTATACATATGCATTGGCGTGCTGCGTCGGCAGAAATGGAAAGATATCCATAATAGTAAAATTTTTCATGTAAAAGTTAAAATCCCCGTGAACGGCTTTCAGGAGCAAGCCGCGGGCACGCAGCTCCTGTCAACACTGTTCATTTAAAGGCAGGTCAGGGATGGACTCAGAACCTTTTCATTTTTCCAGAATTGCATTATGTCTTTCGTGAAAAAATATAGGGGAGGCGGTGCCTGCGTCTTGCAAAGGACAAACAGCGTTGGCAACAGTTTGGGCCCGAGGTGTGTACTGGACCATGAACAAAGCAGTGCTTTATATTCTTGCTACAGAGCTGTGTGAGGCGTTGGAAGCCTGGGTCCCGGCATGCTCTTCTTCCGGAATACAGATCCAGATCCAGATCTACACCTGTGCAGATCTCTGGGAGCATGAAGCCATTTCGATACATTATTTAATACCTGCTTGTTTGACACACCCAGTATGGCAACCTGGCAGCATGGCTTGATGGCTGCTGCTGTTCTGGTCGCGTCAATGCTCGCCGTGAATGCACAGCCGTTCCTCCACAGACACATGCTCTCCGAGCTACCGAGCTCACACAGCACGGAGGATAGCTTGGGTGAAGCTGAAGTCTCCGAGCTCTCTGCGCTTCCAGCTATCATTGCACGGAACGAGGCATCCTCAGCAGCGAGACAGTGGGAAATCCTGATCAATGCATCCTCGCTGAGCGCACCACGGGGCATAGGGGCGGACAAGCAGCAACTTCCACATCCCTCACCTGAGCGCCTGTTTGGGCCCAGCCATAACATTTACATCCCACCCGAGATAGCTGAAAGGGTTGAGGAGGAAAGGAAGAAGAGGGGTGAGGGAGGAGAGGGGAAGGAGGAAGCCATAAAGAAAGCCATAGAAGGGCAGCAAGAAGCACCACAGGGCATCAGGAACACGACTGTTGCGGACCCCAGGGAGATTGAGGAGTTCTGGGGTGCTGATGACCACAGAAAAGGTAAGTGCAGAGCAAGGGTTCCCAGTGAACAGCACAGGCTCTTGGGCTCCAGCTCAGCTTCTTTGGTTTGGCAGCCGTGTCTTCTCTTGCCAGAATGCTTTGCTATTGCCGTGCAACTTCTTTGAACTTTTCCCAAAGCATTGCTGTCATGTTCCTTCCCTCTTGTGCGCCATACTGCTCACCATCACATGGCTGGTACCCTACAATACACCCCTCAATTTCCCACAAGGCCTGAGGTGAGACCATGCTTGCACTCAAGTCGCACCCCCCTGCATGTGCCTTGCATAGAGGGGGCAACAGGGGAGTACAATTTCAAGGGTGATGGCAGCAACACCAATGAAAAAGACAATGATGGCAAGGAGCATCTTATGAAGCAGCTGGCGCAAAACGCATACAGCGGCAGAAGGTGTGTGTGTGTGTGTGTGTGTGTGTGTGTGTGTGTGTGTGTCCACGGGTATTCCTTGTTGCAGACAGCTGCCGCTTGGCTTCCAAAATTCTCGCTTTGCGCAATGCTTTTGGTGAGCATGAGGTTGGTGAATTGCCATGTCCCATTGCATGTGCTAGTGTGGCACAGCATCCAGCTCAGTGAAGGCTTAATCCAGCAAGGCCACATGTATAGTCCTAGTTGCTTCATCCTGCCCCATCCTTTTGCAACATTTATCTCTCAAGTCCTGTGCTTATTATTTTTCACGTGCACAATGCTTGCTTTATCAGAGGCAAAGGCTGGAAAGTAGAAGAGCACTCGCCATCTCCTCCATCTGCCTTCTCTTGGCTCCGGGACATCTCACAATTGGAGATTGATGGCATGGTGCAGATGATCACAGCCAGAGGGTGGGTGCAAAGTGCATCAAAAGCGAGTTCAAAGCACAAGGGCATCAGCTCAGGGCTGAAAAGTATACGAGGACACACGGCAAAAGTATGGCTATGGCTAATGCAGGATGGCTTGCTCTAGCAAATATAGAATGGTTTGCCTGCAGGCTCCACACCTACATTCCCGTCAAACCAGGGACACCTTTGTGCAAGTCATGTGTCTCTTAAGGGATTCTTCAGCTCAGAAGGTTTGCTCAGTCATCAATCAAAGCTGGTTCCTAAACAAACTGTTCAGCAATGCAATCAATTTGTTTCACTGCATGATCCGCCAGTCCATAAAATTTAACCACAGAGACTTAAGCGTACATACATACATGTGCAAAATTTCACAGGTACCCAAGTGAGACCCACAAATGTGTCACACGTGATGGCCACCACCTGGTCAACTTCAGAATCAAGCATGGTAATTGTGAAACTCTGACTGAAATGTCACCCTCTTGTGTTTCTGCTACTGCTCCAGAAGGATGGGTGACCCCAGTATTCGTCAGTCTCCTTGCGTGCAGGTAGTTGGCGCTAAGCTCATTCTGCTTGCATTGCTTTGTAGTGCAGCCAAGTTGTAATGGCCTTCTGGAGGACCTGCTATTTTTTTGGAATAGCATCTCTGCAACATGAACTTTTTTAAAGAAGAATTTATCCTGACAAGTATCACAGTGCAAGTTGCCGGTTGTCTCTTGAAAACATCACAGCACAGGTTGCCAGGCATTTACAAAGACTACAAGTGACCAAGTTTGAGTCTCCTACACACCTGTGTTGACAGGCACTACTATTCCTGTTCCTCTCTCTCAGAGTTTATTGCAGACAGCATGCCACAAGAGACCCTGCCGCGTGAATCTTTGTATCTTTGTTTGTATCTGGCATTTGTAATGTACTGATGCATTGTTGGACAGCACTGGTGCTCTTCCTGCACCTTGTCTGAACTTAGTGGTTCAGGCATTTGATAAAGCATACACAGCCGAACTACAATGGCACATCCGCCAGCTTGTCAAGTTGCCAAGTTACTGAGTTTTCTAGAATTCTGTCTTAATACCTGACATGCATTCCTGAGGACTGCCCAGGTTCTGACGGGCCAAGCGGTACAAGCAAGCGTGGCAAAGGAGTGGACAGGCAGCCCATCTTGCTCATCCATGGCATTTCATTGTCATCAACAAGCTGGGTCGTGAATGGTCCATCAGAATCTTTGGGCTTCATCTTGGCAGATGAGGGATATGATGTGTGAGTAGGCAAGCAGACAGCAGGGAACGAGGGCAGAGCTTTTGAACAAGGGACAGCGGTCACACATATGTCGGTCATGGTCCTCCATCCCACCTGTTGCAGCATCTGATGAGCAAGGCATGGCCTGACTTTTTGGACGAAGGTGGATGATGAACACGCGCGGCAACACGTTTTCCAGAGAGCATGAAGACTATGACAACTCAGATCCCCGGTGGGTAAACAAACGTCCATCTAGTCCTCCATCATCAACTTGGTCTTTGTCAAAGTGTGCTTTGATCTGCCTCCCAAACCTTGTCCAGGTTCTGGGCATGGAGCTTGGACCAGCTGGCCCTAGAAGATCTCCCAGCTGTTGTTGCGTATGTGCTTGGAGTGACTGGCGCCGAGAAGGTGAGGCAAATAAGGTGGCACGGGATGAGGTTATGTAAATTCCAAATCTATCCCTCTGATGCCATAGATGCAGCCTTTGTGCTGTGCAGGTTTTGAAAGGTAGGTATGGTGCACGCGTCAGGCAGGAAGTTACCATGCTGGCAACACTTACCAATCTCAGAAGTTTGCCTCACCATCTTAACACAAAGCTTGATCATTCTGACGTACATGCACGTGCACACATGCACATCCCATTGCTTGGTCGCAGCCACAGTCATGGCAGCACTCATCAAAAGCTCGCCCGAGCACTTGAACGCACATACGTACATGCAGGTTCCATTGATTGGCCACAGCCAAGGTGGCACCATTGCTTTAGCCGCCCTTTCTGAGCTGCCGCGGATGAATGCAGCCATCAGTCTTCTCATAGGCTTAGCCCCAGTGGTAGGCTTAGAGTTTCACCAATGCAGGTTTTCATCCATTGTGGGTGGGCGCCTATTGTAAGCTGTTGCTGACAATGTCCATTGATCTTATTTCTGCTGCTGCTATTGGGCTGTGTGGTGCTAGGTGGAGTGCTAATCATGCTGATAGAATCGTGATTGTCCAAGTTAACAATAAAAAATCTGATCCAGGCAATGGGAACATGGCAATAAAAGGACTTGTCTAGGGACATGTCTGAAAGTTCACGAATAGTCAAAAGAGAAAGCAAGAACAATTGTGTTTCGTTGCAGGTGTACACCAAATACATGACCGCGCCAGTACTTGTGCAATTCAGTAGGCGTGCCAATGATTCCATTCTGTATGACCTCCTGCCTCCTCAGGTGTGCATTTGTCATGTTTTTCCAAGTGCCAAATTGCTGCAGAATACATGCAGCACATCCCCACTGCAAGTAAACATGAGTTCAGGCATTTCCTATCTCGTGTCTCAGCTGCGTGTAAGATTGCGCAAAAAACCAAGACCCAGGTACTCATGTCTGAACATTTCTTTCATCACCATCACTTTCGAGAATCACATCATCCTTGCTCTGAGTGGTAAACCCCACACTTATCCTTTGCAGGAATGGTTTTTCATGAGTGAGACGGCCCATAATATCTTTCTTAACAATCTATGCCAGCTTCCACCGAGTATTCCAGGGTGCCTGGTGAGGCATTAGAAAGGAATCAAGTTCATAGCCCTTGCTTTGATTTATAGTGTGTGCTGTGTGTGTATGTATGCTAAATATAAGGTACATGTGATTTGAAATGTGAGCGCTGGTGAGACATACGATGGGGCACGTTTGCATATGACGGGAGACACTTTCAAGAACTCACTCTGACTGATTTGCTATGCCGGCTTCCTAAGGGACCCCTAAGGGGGGGTCCATCTGAGCATGCTTGCACACAGGCGTGGAGTGTGTATTTGCAACCACAGCCTGCTAGTAGCTCTTAAACATTGGATTTAGCTTTGTGCTGAATCTCTGTCTCTACAAGTACACGTGTCAGTTGGCTTAAAGAAATGGTAAGCAGGAATTGAAGAGCAACTTAATGGGTCAGTATGAATTGTCATCTGACACAATCATTGATGGACACTGCAAACAAACAAGCATCAGGCCAAGCCCCCTTATTTATTGTTAATGCTGTTCCACCCCAAGTTCTGTGCAAACCATTTCAGGTTGCAACAACACAAATGTTTGGGACCTCGGACCACATTTCCATCTTGCAGTACCGGTAAGGCATTGCTACTGGGATTGCAGTACAGCTTGAGACAGCTCAGTCAATTATTGGTCTTCATACAATTCACACAACATTCCAATGAATGTTGTTGTTCTAGCTTTCTGAGAAGCATTACATATCATTTGAGCAATGCCAAGCTTAGGAGTCTGCCAAGATTTTATTGCACAGATCTCGTTTTCTTTTTCACCCACAAAGCCTCTGTCATAATGCAGGCGCATGTGGCAACAGTGGCCTTCGCCCACCTCCTACTACAATGTACTGCAGGTAAGAGACATGAATTTACGTGTACATACGTGCTAAGCACCTTCGTGCACTGTAAATGCACATGGCTATGAAATACCTTGTCACACTCTGCTACTTGCAGTGGGCACAAATGTTCAACGAACCAGAGCCCCGCTTTATGAAATTCAATTACGGCCCTGAGTATAACTTGACCAAAATAAATGTCCCTACGTTCTACATCTCAGGTGGGGGCGTGCCTGTTGTGTAAATAAGCCAAACAACTAACAATGGGCCTCATCTGTATCCTTGAAATCTCTTTGCTTCATTCAAGGAGCTGCAAGGTGAAGCGCAGTGCACTGCAAGCTGCTTCTGGTGTTGTCAGGCACTCTGCAACTGTTGCGCCTGCTAGATTGATGGACACCTTTACCCAAGCTTAACATTTAAACTATTCTCCTGCACAACATGGAGTTTCTCTCCCGCAGGTGGACGTGACGTACTTGCGGGTAAGCAAGATGTGGAAAAGGCAAAAGAGGAGCTCACAAAAGGTGGAGCACTTGTGGGCGAGCACCATGTGGAAGGATACTCACATGTGAGTTGCATGGGGAGATGAGCAAGAAACTGAAAAGGAACAACTGGACAGGCGGTTGAAGACCCCTTGCATCAATTAAGGAAAGGGATACACATTGAAAAGGTTGCTCATCCAAAAGGGCTGGGTCTTTTGCAAGAGACACCAGAGCGCCCCACCATGATTCTTGCTTGGTAAGCAGTACCAAAGTAGAGTAAGCTGCCTGTGGGCCCAAGCTTACTGTCTGCATCATCAGGTCAACAAGGCTGAACCTGTCAGGGCTTTGATGGGATTGCTTTCTTATGGAGATGAGATTGCTTTCTTACCCAGAATACCTTATCGATGAAGTGCACAAGCAACCACCAATTTTTTTTTATGCTGCAGATGGATTGGATTTGGAATGTGCAAGCTGGAAAAGACCTACATACCCCAGTGCTAGATGCTCTAGACAAGTGAGTTGCTAGCTGCTGAGGTGTCTGACAGAGTCAAGCAATGTGTCTATAGCTGTGACAGCTAATAACGATTGCCTTTGAAAGGAGAATGGATACGTAGGTTCCTTAAAAATTTATAAATGCTTCACATGCATTTTCTCTCGACAAAGCCTTGCGCACAATAAACAGACATCAAGCATATATTCTTGAGTGTTCTTCAAGTTGTCTGAGCTAATTAGGCATGCTCATTAATGCCAACCTCTACTTGCAGGTACATTGACCTTGAAGAACAATGAGTAAAAGCAATGGCCACTAGTTCATTGATTCTGACCTGTTGGCAGACATGAAGCAATCATCGACCAATAGAGGCTTAAATTTAGATTTAAATTAGATAAAAATTCTCAGATTTCTTTCCTGATAAAGTCATTTAATGATGCGACTCACAAGTCTAGGGGGAAGTAGGGTGCAAAGGAAAAAACAAGAATGTATTCAGTCTCTTGAGAGAGAAGCCTCTTTGTCATGCTAATTTGTTCAATATATTTGATGGTCCATATCCAAAACAGTAAAAAAAACCAACAATTGGTGGTGCTGAAAAGCACCGTTGGTCCAGTATGATATATACCAGAGGTCTGAGGGTCTTGGACAGGTCTGGTAGACAGGTCTGGTAGTAATAACAGACAGGAAGTTATTGTATCAATACAAAGACACCCAAAAACACAAGTTGGAATGCCAGAAATATTTGAGGCAGCATTTTGGACTAGTCCATTAGTACTTATGGCAATGTTGGGTCAAGGATCGTTTCCCTTAAAATGCTTAGCAGCGAAGAGAAGAGAATAGACAATTTTAGGGTTAGGTCTAACCCTGAACCCTAACCCTAACCCTAAAGCCTAACCCTAAACACCAGAGACAACCGAAAAAGTAGAGACACAGGCAGGATTCAGGAGATAAAACCAAAATTGTGACAGGTATGTGCCTTCAATACAGTTCATCACAGAGACAAGTTTGGTTCCAACAGGCAGATAGGCAGTTAGGCAGGTAGATAGGCTGACAGGCAGATGCTGTGACTGATAATCAGTCACTGATCACCTTGTTTCTGCTATAATACTCAGTGATTGTTCATGTCAAAGACTTAAAGTGAAATTCAGCGCTCGAGTTGAAATTACTGTCAAGGCTTAGATTTCACTTGCTTCCTTGGCTCCAGGGCCTTCTTGTGAGCTGCATTTGTTGCGGACCTACAGGAAAGGGTTCAGCTGCTATGCTCCCCTTATCAATAAGTGCCCCTTTGTATACTTTTTCTTTCAATCAGCAATGTGTACTTCACCTTCAAATTAGCTTATCTACATCAAGTTTTCACTCACAACGATTCAGAATGAATTGTGGTCAGTGCCTGAGTATGTTGGGCGTCGTGCTTCAAGCAAGCCTTTCTCTTTTATTGTCCCTCATATGCATGAGCAGCCTTTCTTTAGGCTGGATGCGAGCATCTCTTTGCTTCCTCCAAGCATCACAAACCCCCAGGGTGATGGTCTGAGTTAGCAGAAGAAGCGCGGCGAGGGGCATGGATGTGTGGCATCATTATTGTGCAGTCCCCTGACGACATCGCAAAGCTAATCTTCAGCTGTGACAGCTGTGGCCGTACCACAATGTGATGCTTTTTTAAGAATGGACTTAAATCTCTGGACTTCACTCTCATAAGCAAAAGGAGAAGGTCGCAGCAAGACACAGAAAAAAGCACACGGCTCATTTCATAACCCGGCTTTGTGCTACCTGTCAAAATGGTTCCATCGGTTGGAAGAGTACTGGTGACCCTGCCTGCACCTGCTGTGCCCTTGTTAACCTGCCGTAGGCAAGGGTTGCTGGTAGGGGGCGGGGCGCCAGAGGGCGCAGCAGGTGCAAACCCACCAGGCGAGCAAGGCAGCAACAAGAGCTAAACACCTGGCTTCATGAAAGCTGCGTAAGATCAGCAATGGTGGTGGGGGGGGGCAACCAGGGTGATCACTCCATGAGGCGTGCCATGCTGCGCGCATTGTGCTTGATTCTTAGACACCACCTCAAAGCTGAAGTTGGTGAGAAGCATCAAGCCACCCAAGAGCAATGCTGCTGTTAACACTGCTGCTGTTGCCTCACCCAATGTCTGCAGCCTTGCTGCAAGTGTGGCTCTGGCCTGCGCTTGCATCAACCAGCACTAGAGCAGGTCCTGGAGTGCAGGCAGCGCATCCGCGCCTGCACCCACTGTTGCGCATTAAGTTGCACCAAGACAATACAGGGCATGCAACATTGCGTCAACACTGCTGCGTCACATAGGGGTTGCTGGTGCTGGCGGGCAGCATGCTTGCAAGAAGGTTACAACCACCATCGTTGCCCGTGACGCGCATGGTGCACCCCCCTTTGGATGGCTGTCAGCATGCTATTGCACGCCCTCACTTCTAGTAGTTTCAATGTAGTACATCCATATCGCCCTTACTACACCCTTCACACAGTTGGACGATGATGTCAAGCGCAGATTGGATTCATGGAGTGGATCGGATTGGTGAATTGCGGCCCAACCAACGCATCTGGCAGCCGTCCACCCCATTTTTCATTCCTACCCGTTACACTGTAGTGCTTAATTTCTGTCCCACAAGGCATCAGTACAATGCTCAGAACCTTCCTGACCCAAGGTTCCTGACGCGGATTGGATCCGAGAAAGAGTCTTCCCTAGTTGGTGGTGGGGGTTTGCTCGGTGCTTGCACCAACTGTAAACCTCTCCCTGCATTCACACCAATGAGGTATCCCTGCGAGTATTACAGGTACAATAGAATGTGGTAATCTTCTGTTATTCTTTTATTCCAAAACCTACACTTGGTTCTGATGAAAGACAGACCATTTTGCCAGGTTTTCTTGTGGCTACCCCCTGAATTTTTTGCATGCCTTTTCTTAGACAGACCAGACTGCACAAAATTACCAAAATGCAAAATTACTTGACTGCTTCATTTCAGACATCATGGATTACTGCTTGCCTGGCAATGACTAGCCTCATATCAATCAGCCTGATGACCGCTGGCAGTGGTACCCCAAACTTTGACCATATGAGAAGAAAACTCCTGTTTCATTGCAGGCCTGGTTAGCAAGTGCACCAATACGTTGTTGATGTCATAAGTTTGGCAACTACCATCAGTGTAGGCCCACAAACGCCAGTCCGACTTCCAGAGTCTGGAACCTTCAGTCTAAGATTATTGTTTGAGCGCTCTGAGGTAGGGGGCTGTAGTGGTAGATCTAGGGTTCTTTCTTATAGCTGAGTCATGCAGTTTCTTCTTAAATTATCTTGGTATCTAAAAAAATTTAGCCGTGCTCTGAATGGGTGGATGTGGGCAGGGCTTATAAATTGCCTCAGGTATGGTAATAGACAAGGCTGCATACCACCATGGGTTCGTATCAAACAGCATGTGTTATTCGTTCCGTATAACAATTATTTCAAGGTCCTTATGAAAAGCTGGAGTGCTTCCATTGTTTCCAATCCACAATTCTTGTCGGCGGTAGGTCATTGATGCTGATCCTTGGGAATAGTGCCCAAGATAGCACAGTGCTCTGGATGCTCTCTTAGAATTTGCATGTAAATATTGCACTAAGGCCCTTCCAACTTGGAAGGAGCATAAAGTTAGCAGTGGCACTTTCAGTGGAAAGAGATGAGTAGATTGCATGGCACACCATGTTAAGCATGACACCACCGTCCTAGAGAGGGTGGCATACTGAGGAGCCTGTGAACTTCATAGCCGAAGGATTGAAGTGGGATCCAAAAACCACATCTCTAGTTCTTTTGCTTCATCCTCTTTGAATAAAGAGCCATAGAAAGCATTGGATGCTGATAAGTCCTTGGTCACCATAGCCCATGCTTTGAGTGCTTTGAGTATGTGGTCGGGTAAGGCTTGCATGTGTGAGTCTTTGATTTTTGACATATTTGTTTAATAGACATTTTATTATATGAACCTTCGAGGTGCATTCTTTTTTGTAAGAAAGGAGTTCATAATTCTGATCTTTGGGTGGTGGCATGATGGTAGGCATTTGCTAGATTTATGTATAGGTTAGTGCTCAGCATAGCTACACAATTTTCATCAGGGGTGTGTAAACAAGCCCTTGTAGCATCTGAGACTTGTGGAAGAGTCGCTCTTGCCGCGGTGGCATGGTTTGCAGGGCTTATAAGACTTTTTGGATCAATGCGGTGGGTTTCTGTCCTTGGCAACTGCTCTTTAAGGCTATTTAATCGTGCTCTCGTTCACAAGGAAATTTGAGGGGATCAACAATGCTCAATATAAAGTTCTGAGAAGTGGCCTGTGAAGTAAGAGTCTGCACCATTGAAATGAAACTTGATCAAAAATGATGGTAATCAGGCACATGAAAGGCAAAAAATAGGCCGCCCTGGTAATTTTTAAACAGTGCCAGTGCTTCTTCTTTTGCCTCATGCTTTTCAGGCAGCCTGGACTACATGGACTGCTTTTTGGCCGGCAACCCACGACCAACCACAAACCGGCTAGCGGTCTACTCCTATTTAGAGGGAGCTTTCTTCACTTAGAAAAAGTGGGGATCAGCTTAAGCAGCTGTTCAGCAAGAAGGAGTTGGGGGAGCAGCAGCAGCAGCAGCAGCAGCAGCGAGAGGGGCACCAGCGGCAGCAGCAACAGGGGGGCCAGCAGCAGCAGCAGCAGCAGCAGCAGCAGCAGCAGCAGAAACCGCATTAGGGAGAGCAAAAAAAGCGGCAACATCGCCGGAAGGTGACAGCTCTGACACCGACAAAGAAGAAGGCGACCTGGACATCTCCAATACAGGACCATGGTGATCCACCAGGACCGGACAAGAGCCAAGACCGAGCTTGTGGGCAGGCACGCACACGTGCGAGCGCTCTGGCAGCTGGCTGGTTAAGGTAGCTAGTTGTCTAGCCTTGCTCTTCGCGTCCTGACCTGACATAATGCGCCCTTAGGCTTGCCTTGCTTGAGGAGCCTATTTTTTCTTGAACATCCCTTTGAGAGCCTTCTAGTTTAACCCTTTGAGTTTCGCCTTTTCACCAAAACCTCTCGCTTTCAGCACCTGGCTCAGCCCTCCAGCTTTCAGCCCTCCAGCTTTCAGCACCCGGCTCAGCCCTCTGCCCTCCAGCTTTCAGCACCCGGCTCAGCCCTCTGCCCTCTAGCTTTCAGCCCTCCAGCTTTCAGCACCCGGCTCAGCCCACCCCCAGCTCAGCTGCTTGCAAACGGTGCTGCAACAGGCTGGTTCCCCCTTCCTGAGTCCATGCCTGCTCCAGATTCAGGGACCATCTGCTCTCTCCTTGCCGAGCACTTGAAGTGCTTGAAAGGTTGCTCCTCGTCTGGTCTGGATATGGTGGCCAAACCTTTTCTGAAGTACGCAGTAGTTATGTTATGTGCCTAGGGCTGAGGGTCGTGGTTTTGATGCGGTACATATTCTTTTGCCCATCCTGGCCCAGCTCTTGCTGCTGTCTTTTGATAGTGCCCGGGTTCCAGCTGATTGGAAAGTTGCAAAAATGACCTCGCTGTACAATAAGGGCCCCATGCTTGACCCCAACAGCTATTGCATGCTGGCAATCAGTGGCACCATGTACAGACTGTACGCACAGGTCATTTGCCCCCTGCTTACAACTTGGCGTACATCAAAAAGCAAGATACAGGACACACTGTTTGGTTTCTACCCAGGCCAGAACACTCTACAGCCCATGTTCATCCTCAGGCACCTGCAGCACGCTGCCCGCACCATTAATCAAGCCAAGCAACTCTTCCAGGCTGCACATTGCTTTCTTTGATTTTAAACAAGCCTACGACACTATCCCCAGACAGGCTCTTTGGTTGCATTTCCTTCGCATACGCATGCCTGCATCTCTCCTTTCTGCTCTTCAAAGCCTGTATGCTGGTGACCAGTACATCCTATAAGACGGGCATAAAGCTGCAAGGGTTGAGCCTTCTGTGGGTATGAAACAAGAGTGCCCTTTGTCTCATGGACCACATAGACCAGAATGCACAACTCAACGAGCAGGAATCATGAGATGATCTCAGCCCATAAGCTGCTCTATACTATCCTTGCTGCATGCGTCTACGGAACAGATGGGAAGTGCAAAGGCATAACACCCCAACGCCTGCAAATTCTCCATCAAAAGTACAACGAAGCCAAGAGCACAGGCCTTCACCACAATGTCAGCCCTCCACTTCAGAGCTTTGCTTCCAAGTTGGTTGGACTACTTGTACGTAAAGCCAGGGCCACCAAGCAATTTGATAGCAAAAAGGTAAAAGACTCCTTCCATCGTATTCCCCTCCCCATGTCATAGCAGCCTTCAAACATTGCGCAGCTGTGACCCAAGAGAAAATGGCCTCACCACTGGACTTCAAGCCAGACCTCCCACACTACTGGAGCAGCCACCCACGTGACACTATATTTGGTGCCTTCACTGACTGTTTCTTGCCCTCTTTCTCTGGCTTCTCTATTTGTCATCCCATCTATGACGATGATATCATGCACTTGTCCTTAAGGCACGCCATTTATTCTGCCATTAACAGTCCCCATGATGTACCCACAGCAACCTTCAAGCTCCTCCCCTGCTGGGGCAGATCCATGAGCACTAAAGGTTAGGTTACAAAGCTGTACCTGCCAGATGAGGGCAGCTTAGCTAAAGCCAAACAGGCCTGCAACCGAAACCAAAAAAGGCAAGCTAGGTTGTGTCCTGAAATTTAGGCACAGCATTCCAGGCACTCATGCACGTACAAGGCCAGGCCTATGGTGTCTGCTTGGCTAATTAAGTCTCCCTGCCTGTTTGAGTTTCTAGAAGGGGAGCGGAACAGTTGATGGTGCTTGACGCGCAAGTTTGCCAAGTCAGCACTCGGGCAATCTAAGAGGTTATGCTCTTCATCTTGTACACAGAACCTTTGCATTTAGTGCAAATTTTAAGCTCGTAAGGAACTCTGTGCTGTTGTTGTCGGAGACGCTTGACATTCAAGTTGTGACCAGAGAGTCTGAGTCTGGAAAGAGCACGCGAAAGATGGTTAGGTATATTGTGTCGAAGGTATGAAGGCAGAGTTGGTTCCGTTGCGCGTTTCTGATCGTCCCACCAGCCAGGCTGACTCCCTATGGGCACTCCAAAATGGGTGTGATAAGTCCTCATGACTCTACTGGATGCATGTGCATCATGTGGGTGAATCTGATCCAGATCTTTCCATTCTCAGATCGTTTGCTCACGCAACAACAGCTCAAAGTCATTCATGTTGATTTTGGAACAGCTCATAATAGCATCTGCGTGCACATCAGGCGTGCACATCAGGCGTGCACATCAGTATTCTTGACGCCTAACTCTGAGCAAATCCTCCACACTCTGGCTATGCCTCCAGCAAAATTGCGGGCCATCTGGTTCGAGGCAACTGTCATCTTGCCAGTGTGGCTGAGGGTTGTGCCTAAGTATTTAAATTCTTGCACATTCTCAAGTTGAGTGCCACTCTAGCGAAATATTGGTGGATTGGAGCAAAAGAAGGCCATGGTTTTGGTCTTGTGCACATTCAGCGTCGGCCCTTTTAGAGCCGTTTAGGTATGGAATCGGTCGAGTTGGAGTTGAAGGTGGTGGGCAGTGTTGGTAGTTAGGGCAATGTCATCTGCGTATTCACAATGGGAAACTTTGGCAGTCTGCAAGGCTGTCATGGCCCCATGATCCGACGTATTCAAGAACTTGCCCAAGTCGTTTGTGAAAAGAGCGTAGAGTAGAGGGCTCAGCGGGCATCCCTGCTAAAGCCCCTGAGTAGCCATAATTTCCTCCGACATCTTGTCTCCATCAACGAGGATATATACACTGTCTTGGTACAAAGCACTTATACTTGAGAGCAAATACTCTGGAACATGAATATTCTGAAGGTGGGCCCATAGTTTCTCTCTTTGGACACTGTCATAGGCAGCAGTAAGGTCAAGAAAGGCAGTGAAAAGTTTCTTCCTTTTAAGTTTAGCTACCGTGAGGATGTGTCGTAGGATGTAGATTGGCTGATTTGTGTTTCTTGTGGGGCAGAATCCGAACTGTGTGTCAGAGATCTGATGCTCAGCCAACGCCCATTTGGTCAGTAGGTCTCTCAGCATGTTAGCGTACAATCTGTATATGCATCCATTGATGGCTATTAGCCTGTAGTTCTGAGGGAGAGAATGTTCAGATTTCTTGTGGATGGGTGTGATTTTTGTTTTTTTCCAGGCCATAGGAAGCAAACCATCTCGCAAGAGGAGTTTGACAAGATTTGTGAGCAATGGAAGGAGCACATCTGATCCATGAGCACAAATGCATACATGGCATTATACAACCAGTTCAACCACATGTGCAGCCTAATGGGAACCATTTCATCACAAAACCTTCAGTACGCTGATATCCCATTCTGGAATAATTCTCGCTACCTACTCCCAAAGCACCACTGGGACCTGCAGATCATTGCAGTCTGGAACACACAAGCCAGGCTGAACTTTAACAACCGCAACCCCAGGTGGCTCAATCACCTGGCACAGAGCATCCCTGAGGCTTAATGGAACACAACCAGTGTGAGCAACGACGCTCATACCCGTATGCTCCCACTCGGCGCCCCACCTCCAGGCTTGAACAAACTCAAGAGAATGTAGCCTGACCACCTCCTAGTTGCTAAGCACCACAACCACAGTGCATCACTGAATCCTGGACAAACGACAACTGCACAAATACAAGACAAATCAAACCCTCATCTGGCACTCAAAGTAGCGGACTGGAAGAGGATCGCATACACAGATGGAAGCTGCATCCGTCATGACCACCAGCAGATTATTGGAGCAAGTGTCTACATACCTGATACCAACAGAATCCATCATGTGAATCCCAAAGGCTCCAACATTTCTAATACTGTCCATAGGGCTAACTGAGCTTGCAGGCGTTGCTGCAGCTTTTGCTCATGACTATTTTCTGATAGCTACCGACAGTGAAAATTCAATGAGACAAATAAGAAAACAGATCAGATACCCAGAATTGCACACCTACCACATCCACCAATCTCTTAGAGACTATAATCAAAGCAATCCGCAACACTGCGACACTCTCCATCAAATTCCTGAAAGTAAAAGCCCACACCAGCATTATTGGTAATGAGCGCGCTGATCAGATAGCAAAGCATGTGGCCAAACATCCTGAAGCTGCTGACACTGGTATAAAAATGGCAGGGCATGAAGGTAACCTTTTTCACATCATTTGGCTTTCAAACTCCACGGATGATCCAAACACACAATGTCCTATTATTGACAACGATAATCAATCTTAACCTTACCAACCCCTTATGCGCTACCTCCCCAACAAACGCGACGCGCTACAAGCACACATGCATAAGGTCCACAAACTAGGCAACGCACAACTGATACCAGCTACTACACCTACTACCATAATTCAATCAAGAAAAAAGAGCCCAATGCAAAATCAGTTATGCTTTCTGGTCTATACCTGGCATCTCTCACAAGGAAAAGGAGACAGTGATTAAATACCGGTCTGGCAAGATCTACAACCAAAAACACACTGTCCGTTTCAAGCAGTCCAACAGCCTTAGTTGCCCCATCTGCTCCTGCCAAGATAGTGTACTCCACATCCTCTCAGGGTGCCAGCATCCTATCATTAGAAACATGGTGACCGAACGCCACAATATCGCAGGCAGATTTATATCAAAAGCCATGATTAAAGGTTCCCTAGGATCCTGTCTTGTATCCACAGATGTGGGCAGTGCTGACAAGCATCATATGCAAAATCTTCAAATATCTGCGACAGCAGAATCCAGAGTCCCTCTGGCTTGGATTTTTGCTATAAACCTCAATTGAAGAGACTGACTCACTTCTCGCCCTAACGCCATTTTAGTGACTCCACAGAAAACATGCAAGATCAATTCCCAAAATCAACAGAACCATCCCAATGATCAAGGCCTTACTTTAAAGAGTGGAAGGAGGGTGGTTTTGGGTAGGA
>LFCJ01000519.1_pt1 | contig 24144 bp, 13 predicted proteins | sample 643141 | NCBI WGS metagenome assembly LFCJ01 (sample SAMN03766243, study PRJNA286221) | soda lake metagenome | biome: soda lake; feature: Kulunda steppe; material: water; isolation source: sample B1-Br-g2 brine of Lake Bitter-1 | place: Russia: Kulunda steppe | collected 2010-07
ACGTCGCACTCGAAGCCACACGCATCAACCAACCACTCGCCGTCGAAATATTCTTCACCCAGCATCGGCGCGACGACGTTCTCACCTCAGACGGCGATATTAACCAGTCTATCCTCGGAGACCCGACGGTCTACAAATCCGGCATCCACTTCCAATTCAAATACCAACTCTACCACCTAGGGATCCTCACCACCGGCGGCACCGACGACAAAAGCAACGTGTTGAGCAACACGTGGCGGTTAGAGCAAGCGACTGATGGCGCATCCGGATCGCGCTGACTCAAGAAAGAATCTCAAATAGAGAGATGGTCGCTCTCACTCGCTTAGATACCACAGTGAACGGAGCGTTTGAGCGCTGATCATCTCGTGGTCTCTCGATCTTAAAAGAATATTTATCATGACAGCCCATGTGACGTGTCTATGGCGACCTCAACTGGCAGGTTCGAATTGAATATTCGGAGGTGTCTCTCTTAGTATGGGAACGCTCGTACTTAACATCGAAACTGCGAGTCCGTTCGAAGAGCCACCCGAGAACTCGAACGACACAAGTACCACGAATTGTTTGCCGCCAGTCTCGCGTACGCTGATGACGTAGAGAGCACACCAGAAACCGTGGTGCTATTCCGTCGCGGAGACTGGGAAGACTTCTACACGAACGACCTCTACCAGCGAATGTTTGAGTGGTGTGAACAGCGAGATTTCGATCGCCTTCTCACGTACAACGGTGCCTGGTTTGATGGGAAACACCTCCTCAACTGGGCTCAAGGGATAGACGCCACGACAGAGCATGATTTACTCGAACGCACCGAAGCATTGTTCGAAAATCATGTTGACGTCGCACTCGCCGTAGCTGACGAGTATGCTGACGAACTCTGGGACGACCAGCACATCCTGCCCGACTAGAAAGTCTACGATCTCGCTGGCATCGACAACGACAGCGTCTGTTACGATGACTACAACTTCCCAGACAACTACCTCTCTGGAATAGACGTAAAATCCGTCCAAGGAAAGCATATTGGGCAAGTACTCGGCGACAAATACGTGCAAAACGTCGAAACCGGCATCGACCACACCAACGTCCACCGCGGGCTCACACAACTCCTCACAGACTACTGCCTCAGTGATGTTGCGAATCTCATCAACCTCTACACCGCCCTCGGGGGTCCCGGTATCGACGATACGTATTATGTACGGGGGTCTTGCGAGTAGGTGTTCGGGACAGATTTAATAGCTTTACTAGGTAGTGTATAGTCTGTGATGAATGTCGGCCAAATGGAAAACGTCGGGTCAGTTCCTTTTTGAAATATGGGTGAGCCATCGATCCCTGTTGCGCAAGATCCTCACGGTAATACAGTCCCGATTGAGGAAGCAGTCCGATATAAAAAGGACTACTACCGATGCCCGGAGTGTGGAGAGATTCTAAATCCTTACAAGGGCGATAAGATCACCCACTATTACTCGCACAAGAAGGGAGTTCTAGACGAGACGGATTGCGATTTGTCGAGCCAAGCAGATGTCGACCGGATGGTTGAGGAATTGAGAACTTCTGACGTAGAGAAAACCGAAAAGGAAAGACGAATCCGGCTCTACATCGGCGAAGATCACCTCGGACGAGAGAGACTATTCGGTGTTATCCCTGCGTTAGAATGGGTTGATTTCACCGAGGGAGCAGATATCGACCGAATGCTCGATCGAATTTCGATTGAGACAGCTGGAGTGGAAAATCCACCAGTTGCACGGAACTTTCACCCGTCAGAATCCGAGGTTGCGTTTGATCTAGACCCGAACAAAGAAGAATTCGTTGTGAACGTTTTCAATGCAGATCATTTAGAGAAGATCCAGGGTCGTTGGAAAGCTGATGGACTCTCGGATGGTGATCTGTTCTTGGGCGATCAAGGCCGGGCCCGTCGCCATCGCAAGGATCGACAAATCCAGCATGGTGAATGGGTTTATCTCGTAACGACATCCCCTCCGAGCAAGTTACCAGATATTGTTGAGGTACGCTCACTAGGGGCTTACTCAATACTGGCATTCCCTGCACGCCAGTCTACAGAGCAGTTATTAGAAGAATACGGAGAGGGTCTGACAACAGACAGATTCGGATTCGAAGCGGATGTGATTATACCAGGTCGTGCGCATCCGACAATTGAGGAACCGATTGCTTGTTACCCAGAGGAAGAAATTCTGATTGGGGTAACCCCTTCTCCGGAAATTGATCCGATATTCGAAGTGGTATCCATTCCGAAAGAGCAAGACGAAACCACTGAGATTGAGCCAACAGGACCAGGGAACCCTCGCTTTTTCCACACGGAAGCTCCGTCACGCGGCTCGAAGCGGATCAGTATTCATCAACGTAACTCAACACGCCATAGATTCATTCATTTCCACACCGAGCCTGATCTCCTCGAACGTTCCGTCGATCAAGAGGAAGACCAACGGATTGGGCTATTGATCGACACAGGTGCTGAGACCACGTTTCTCTCCCCGATATCGCAAACTGCTGAATACACATTCGAGACGGAATTCACTCCGGTGACGCTCCCGACAACTGTTGAGTATATTGGACCAGAGGGACTCTCAATCGATGTTACTGTCAAATTTGCGGCGGATTCTCCGCACGGTAAAATAGTGACTAGGAGTGTGGACTCATTGGACAGTATTCTTTCTCAGATGAATCAGTGGGCTCTACAAGGAGCTGAGAAGGCGGTCCTGGATTTTGATGGGATCGGAGACGTTCAACTGGTTTTCCCGGGCTCGGAAAATTTTGAGGTGACATCGTCATGAATGTTAGCACTGGAGAAGTCATTTCAGCAAAAATCGAGCGAGTGACGCCGCGGAGCGGAATTGGATCGGTCAAAGTCGGTCACGACACCGTCTCAATCGGACCGGTGAAACCTGACGCCGCCGGTTCGCTCGTGCAACTCAAGTACCTTGGAGAAAAGCAAATTAATGAAAATACGTTCTCGAAGATGGCAATTTGTCTCACCGATCAGGTGCTTTCTGATGACTACGAGGACTACATCAGGAATCAAATAAATACGTTACTTCCTGACGAACCCCCCCAGAAGGGAGAGATAACCTACGCCGAAATTGACTATCTAAAGGACGGAGATATCGGTGTAACCAAGCTCGGAGGTAGAGAGATCACTCTTGGCCCGGTCAATGCTGAACCAGGAGACCTCGTTAAAATTCAAGGTGCGACCGATACCCACGCGCGTGTGATCAGTGAGGCTTCGCAAGGACAGAACTACGAAATACGATTCTCGATCCTTGCAGGCTTTACAAAAAACCTCCCCGTTAGTGAAGGAGAAGAGTTCACGACAGTCATCTCAGAGGTTGTAAATGGAGAATTGACCGGCTACGTCGGTGATGTGCCAATCAGGTTCCCTGATGACGAAGTAGAAATGGCACAGAAAGTTGACGGTCTCATCACCGGCTTCTCCGGAGATATGGTTGTTGGAAAAGTGTTGAAAAGATACGAGGATCCAGGTCGCATCGCGAACCCCGGACATTGGGCGAGAGTTCAATGGCTTCGTAAGATTGGGTTCGAAAAGGACCCGTTCGAGTCTTTTGCAGCAGCGTTTATTGGCACAACGAAGGATGCACTCCCACAGGAGACGGATCTGATCAAGGATGCGCTCGTTGCGGAATCGGTCAGACTTGCGCTCGAGGACAAGCGAGAAGATAGTGATGAAGGCTACGCCCGGGCCCACGTTACTGGGATACGGCATTGGGCAGTTCACAAATTGAATGAAGCTCTCGGTGACCCTGTCGAGATCGACACTGACTGGTTCCGGGCGACACTGACGGAACGTAACGGGCCAACTCTCGAGTTCCTCGGTGATGTTCTCGAATTGTCGAAGGGTTACTACGCTCAAGGACCAACCCGTGCAGTCTCGATTTCAAACACGGAGGCAATACTCATCTCAGGTCGCCCAAGTTGGCTCTTTTTTGATCAGGATTTAGAAATCGAATTTCGGGGAATAAATCGGATCATCACTGATACTAGTCAGAGCGAATTGGGGGGGAAGGGAATCCCTATTCAATCCAAGCAGGAGTACATCTATTCGGGGCTCTTCAATACGTTCGGTAAGGATTTCCTGAATCAATTCATCGAATCACGCCAACATCGTGATTGGATTCCCGAGTCCGACTGGACAGCGTATCCAGGGAATCATGGGTTCGGATTCGAATGGGACGAAGACCCACTCACAGTCGGACTTGAAGACGGGCGTACGGTGAGCCTTTGGCAGGTGCCATCTGAATATGGTGCTGACGAATACCAACTGAAGATCGAGGCGCCATCCGAGAGCGACGCGAAGATGGTCGAAATCCCTGCACAGTATTACAGGCAGGTAGGTTTCATTCTCGATTCAATAAGCGGAATTCCACGGAGAGCTGAGTTAACCGAGTCACCGTCTGGAGCTCGCCTCAGTTGCGATTTCGTTCCACCAAGGGCTCAAATGCGGTGGATTAATGCAATCGGAGCTAAATGGGAAGATCCTCGAACCGGCAAAATTCATTGGTCGATTGAGGAGGACGATATTCCTTCGATTAAAGAAGTACTCGATGATCTTGCGATCGAGATCAAAGATACCGTAACCGGAGATGTAAACTAATGAAATCAATCAAACAAGTTTCCGATCAGCTAGAACAGGACCTGAAACAGTATCTCGAATCGACTTACCACCTCTATCACCCTCGTTTGTTGAAAGAGCGTCGTGCACTAATGGAAGAAGGTGAAATTTCGACGGAGCCTTGGGTAGAGGCTACTCCGACGTACGTTTCGGGCGACAAATTCCGCGAACTGGGATTACCCGATCCGGTAGTAAATCTCCTCAAGGATTTAGAAGAATATGACCTCGACATCTTCGACCCACCGTACAAGCACCAGGCAGACGCACTCCAGGCGTTCTTTAATGATGAAGATGATCTAGTGGTGTCAACCGGTACCGGGTCCGGTAAGACAGAGATATTCCTTTATTCGATCCTGGGACAACTCGCACAAGAGGCTAATCGAGGCGTTACTACTGAGCAGCGAGGCATCCGAACACTCGTTCTCTATCCAATGAACGCCCTCGTAGCAGACCAATTATCTCGGATGAGGTCGCTGTTCGGGAATCAGCAAGGTGCTGATGTTCTTGAGGATTACATGAACCGACGTGTGCAGTTCGGGATGTACACCAGTCGGACGCCATATCATGGCGAATATGACACTGATAAAAATGATACTCGGCTCCAACCGATCATAAACCGCTATTTGGAACTCAAGCGTGAACGGGGGGAGCTCTATGACGAACTCCATGAAAAAGGGCGGATTCCAGCCAAAGAACTCGAAGGGTTCCGGAATTACGGCGCGCGGAAGGAAACACAGTTCCGAACCCAACCTGGAGACCGAGAATTACTCACGCGACAGGAGATGCACTCTCCGAACGAATATGGAGGAACGCCCGACCTACTCATTACAAATTACTCGATGCTGGAGTATATGCTCCTTCGTCCGATTGAGCAACCTCTGTTTGAGGACACCAAAAAATGGCTCGAAGAGGATGAAGAGAACGAGTTGACAATCGTTCTTGACGAAGCCCATCTCTATCGCGGTGCACAAGGTGCGGAGGTCGCCCTTCTTTTGAGTCGGTTGTTGCAGAAGCTCGGGATTAGCCGGGATCGGGTTAGATTCATTTTGACCAGTGCGACGATGGGAGAGAATATCGAAGAAAAAGCACCCGAATTCGCTGCCAAGCTAACCACTGGCTCCCCTGACGAATTCGCAGTCATCGAGGGCGAGCAAGAATCGTATCAGGGGGGGAGCTCAGCCAGGGAGCGAACAGCCGAAATACTGTCCAGGTTTGAATATACACTCACCGAACCGAAAGTTCGGAATCTTGCATCTGAACGCGGTTGGGATCCAATCGAAGACACGGAGACCGATTCAGTTCGTAAGTACCTCGCGGCACAGTTGCAGAATGATCCACTTTTCCGGAAGGCGCATGAGCATCTCCGGGAGGATCCGCTTCCCCTAACTGATCTGTCTGAATCACTCTTCGAAGGGATTTCTTCTAATCTGGCACAGGAAGCGACTGGGAATCTGCTGTTCCTTTGTACTGAAGCGAAACGAGGTGAAGACCAGGCATTACTACCAACACGTCTCCACATGTTCCTCAAGGGTCTCCCGGCACAGTACGCTTGCGTCAATCCTGAGTGTGAGGGACGCCGTGTCACAGAAGGCGAAAATTTACTCGGGCGAATTTACACAAATCCGCACACCAGTTGTCCTGAGTGTGGCAGCCGCGTGTTCGAACTTCTCAGTCACCGCACGTGCGGTGCTGCCTACTTACGAGCCTATCGGCGGAGTGGCGACGAACATGGAGCGACGTTCCTTTGGACGGATCCGGAGAATAGCAGTGATCTTGACGAGTTACATCTACTGGTTGAACAACCTAGGACCGATCCGGACCCAGAACATGAGCATAACCGGTCGCTCTCAGAAACCACTTCATCGAGATATTTAGACATCTCCTCAGGGCATCTGGTTGATGATCGGTACGTTACGGATGAGCCCGAAGACAAATACATTGAGGTGTGGGAACCAACTGAAGAACCACCAAAAGACGACGATCCGTGGAGTTGGACTCGCTGTCCGGCATGTGGGATCCAGGAACGGCGACATGAGGGGCGTACCAAGGTCCAAGACCTCGTCACGAAAGGTGAAGAGCCATTTGCGAACATCGTCAGATCGATGTTCGGGATTCAACCCGAGGACCCTCGGAAAGATGATCTCCCCAATAAGGGCAAGAAAGTCCTCTGTTTCTCTGACGGACGACAAAAAGCAGCTCGGTTAGCCCGTGACCTCCAATCAAATGTAGAACTTGATTCATTCCGGGAGGTGACAGCGGACATCATCGCTGAAAGTGATGATGAGCTAACTATGGACAAATTCTTCGCTGAGTTCACCGTATACTGCTGGAAGCACAATATCGTCTTCTTCGACGACAGCGACGAATTCGAGACTCAGGATAGACTCGGATACGTAGGGTCTCGAACCCGATTCGAAGAGATCCAGGATCGCCTTCCTGAACTGGTTGACCAGTATGGGTTAGATTCGATTGAAGACATTCCTGAGTTCCCACTGGCAAGGCAGGAGATATCAAATCGACCTCGGCAATTCGACAGCTTACTGCTCAAATCACTTGGTGACGAGTACTATTCCATTCCTGCGTCACTAATCGGCTGCCTAAGGCCTGTTGAATCCGTTCTTAATTCGATCTGTGAGCAGAATCCCGCTATCGATAACGAGTTAATTGAAGCGATCGTTATTGAGTCGCTGCTCAAAGCTTGTGAAGAGCGAGCTTATGAATCGGATATTGACCCGTACCAACGGTCAGACTCACTCCCCTACGGCTGGATAAGTGAAAATGAGCAAGGAGTGACTCTCGACGAAATCATCCCCACATACGTTCGAGAGACAGTTTCCGATACGACGGCAGACATTAGCTGGGATCAGTTACGGAACAGCCTTTTCCAGGCCGATCCTCCGCTGTTCGAACCGGTCGGAAATGGGAATTATATGGTGAATCCTGCAGCGACCACAATTGAATTGCGATTAGAGGAAGACTGGTTCCGCTGTCAAGGTTGCCGGCGATTTTCGGTCGTCTCTCTTGATGGCCACTGTCCGCACGATAGCTGTAATGGGGAGTTAGAGACCATATCTGATGACGACATCCACTTACAGGCGAGAAAGAACTTCCTTCGTAATCCCCCGCGTGCGGTCGTGGACCAAGATCGAGACCCATTCACGCTTCGCTCTGAGGAACACTCCGCACAATTGAGCGCGAAAGACTTCTCGGAGCCGTTCTCTCGTTCGGAAGAGTACGAGCTACTCTTTCAAGATATCCTTGTTGGGGATAGCAAAGCTGAGCAACCGATCGACGTTCTGAGTTGCACGACGACGATGGAGGTTGGCATCGACATCGGAAGTCTGACCGGTGTTGCGATGCGGACGGTGCCGCCGGGACCGGAAAACTACGAACAGCGGGCTGGTCGAGCTGGTCGACGCGGTGTCGGCCTCTCGACTATCGTGACATTTGCTGATAACTCACCACATGAATCGCATTACTTCCAAAACCCCGATCTAATGATTGGTGATGAGGGGAACGAGCCGATAATTTACGCTGGCAACGAAAAGATCGCCCAGAGACACATTAACGCGTCATTACTTGCACGCTTCTTCGATCCCTCTCAGGTAGAATCTGAAGCAGACGTCTTCCGGTCGCTGGGGACGGCAGCTGAATTCTTCGATGGCGCTGGAAAATATACACTCCCGAAGTTCGAAGAATGGCTTAGTTCTGAACTCGAAGATAAAAATTCGGCTGTGGTAGAGTCACTAGGCGCACTTCTTCCAGATGATCTCAACGCAGGTGGCTCGACTGGTTGGCGGGAAGTATTCATCCGTGAGACTGCTACAAAATTCCTTGAGGGTCTTCACGAACTCCAGGACAAAGCAGATTGGTCTGAGAAGGATGATCCGGATGCCGATCTCCTGTCTACACTACTCGATGATGCGTTGCTTCCGACATTCTCGTTCCCGACGGACGTCTGCGACTTCATCGTTCGAGGTATCGACAGAAACGGGACAGTGAAGACGAAGTACGAAATGTCCCGCGATCTCAAGCAGGCCCTTTCCACATACGTTCCTGGCCGTGAGATTGTCGTTGACAAGAAGACCTATCAGTCCTACGGGGTGTACTTCAGATTCGCCGATGACCTCATCAATCGGGCCGCAGGTGTCGACTGGCAGGACCTGGATATTCTGAACTTCTGCCCGCGTTGTGAGACAGTATACGACGAACAAGAAAATAACTTAGAAGAACAAGGTGTCATCTGCTCCGTCTGTGAAGCAGACGAAATTGCATCGGTTCCGATGTTTACACCACCTGCATTCGCTCCAGAGGTAGAACCGACAGGTCGGCCCGAACAGAGCAGCGGTCGAGACGAAGAGCGGGTGTATGCAACATCACCAAAGTATCCGCTAACGCCGAGCGCCGAACAGGAGGGCCCCACAGGTGGAATGGAAACAAGCAAAGATATTGGGCCGTCGTCGGTCGGTCGGTTGTCCGATGAAAAACTCCTCGTCTCAAACTTCGGCCCGGATGAACAGGGATTCGACGTCTGTACCCAGTGTGGTGCTGTCGGTGTCGGGGATCAGTTGCCCAGCCCACACAATCGACCTTACCCGAAGGATGTTCGCCGAATGGATATGTCGGAGTGGAATGACCAGTGTGGTGGGTCGACAATAAATACTAGTTTCAGTCACACTTTCCCAAGCGATCTTACCGTCTTTCGGATCCCGATGGACGCTCCGATAGAGTTCGCACCCAATGCTGACTGGTTCGAATCAGCAGCCCAGTCGCTGGCCGAAGCTATCGTTATGGGTTCTTCACGTGCATTAGGAATTGAGGACCAGGAACTAGAGGGTGGCTTCCGCACTCGTTCCGCAGATCTCGTCGACGACGCTCAGACAAGAGGATTTGTGGAGATCTTCCTCTTCGATACGACTGCCGGGGGTGCTGGCTTCTCGTCGAAAGTCTGGGGCAGATTTGAGGAAGTCTTGGATGAAACCAGAACAATTCTCGAGCAGTGCAGCTGCGATACAGCCTGTCACGACTGTCTTCGTCGGTATCAAAACAGACACCTCCATGAATCGTTGAACCGGCATCAGGGCCTCGCTTTGCTCGACTATGCGGAAACAGGCGATACCCCATCGCTCCAAGAAACAAAAATCAATTCACTCATCACTCAGTTGGAGAAATCACTCCAACTCCAGAATATGGATATCTCGGTCGTAGAAGCTACTCCCGGAGTGTGGAGAGTCACACTCAATGGATCAGCGATGACGTTCGGTGTTCGTTCTTCCCTCCGTGAATCGAGAGCGCCCAGTTCCAACGAACTCGATCAGGATTACTCGGATCATCAACTAACCCATGAACTCCCGGAGGTCGCTCACTCGATCATCGACCAACTGGAATAAATCTCACAATTACGTCTCAATGCGTCACGAAGGATTTTGACTTTTGAGAATTAATCTCAGTTAATGGACGCGAAGTACCGATCTATAGATTGGTCATATACCAAGTCAGCTCTCTTTTCGTCATGCCCAAGGGCGTTCTACCATCGGTATGTTCAGTCATCGAGTTCGGACGCACCTAAGTCATCGGAACCACAGGGTTCTCGATACTCAGAGAACCCTGGTTCAATTATTGGCACTGCGGTTCACGATAGTATATCAAAGCAAATCGAACGGTGGAAGCTCAATCGTCACACAAGTGTCGAGGATGCGTGTCAACAGGCAGAGTCAATTATTCAGGAGTCAATCGAGGACTTCGATACTACCGATCAACCAGCTGATCTTGAACGCTCGATGGCCGGTATCGCCCGAAAGCATCTCCGGAACTTTTTCCAAAATATGTGGCCGCAGTTCAGCTCTCATCAGTATATCGTCCACGAGGAATCGATCTCATTCTCAGTTGCTGGCCACACTGTTTGGGTACGTCCTGACCTCTGTACTCGTGATTCAGAGGGTCGATTCATAATTACGGACTGGAAGACCTCTGATCCGGAACTCATCAAGGATCCCAGCGAGCAACTACTAGTTTATGCTATGTGGGCAAATCGTGAATTCGAGCCTGACCTCGACCGGATTCTTTTGCAGTATGCGTATACCAATACCGGAGAATTCCGACGGAGTTTACCAAACCAGACCGATATCGAGAAAATCGAAGATCAGGTCATTTCTGAGTGTACAGAGTGGAATTCCAGCAAAACCAAATCGGATTTTTCTGCTGAACCTTCACAGCAGAAATGTTCAAACTGTAGCTACGTACCTATCTGTCTACCGGGGTCGGATGCTCTCCGTGAGTGAATCCGATTAAGAGTGGACGGCTCTGTTGGAACTATCTAGACCTGAGAAGGCCCGTGTTGAATATAGAGCATGCATCTCACACGCAGAATTCCTCCATCCACGGAGTGCTGGTTTATCTGTATAGAAAAGATCTGAAAAATGATATAAATACAGGTACTGAGCTACCGACACTCAGTCCAGATTTCTCTCACTTCATCGTCGTGTTTTCGGCACCTCCGAATCGTCCCTCTGGTCGGTTGAGCATCAGTCTCCCAGAACAACGGTATACACTAGCGTAAATTTGTGCACCGACTACTGATGGGTATTCATTCTTAGACCAACAATACTCTTAGCGCTCATAACCACCTCGGTCGGGTCAATCATTCAAGACACCCAAATGATTGTACTTCCATTGTAACGGTAGCCTTATGCCGCTGAGCTGAAAGAGACTGGTGTACGCAAACGACCTCGACACAATGTCACCTATTTACGATGACGATACGTCGCACCTTCTCCAACCGAACCTGAGTGACGAGTATCTTGAGGACTTAGACCGACTCTGCGACCGTATCTGCCAAGCCCCGAACGATCGCGAGACCGTCATTGAGGCAAAGATCGATGCTGTTGAGAGCGACCTTCCGGATCGTCCCCCGAAACACGATCTGGATGAAATGGCTGAATACACTGAGAAACTCAAGTACCTCGCTACGCTGGAATCTCTTCTCGATCTCATCGAAATCGGCCACCACCTAGAGAAAGACCCAGAGAACATCGACGGCTTCCCGCCGGTCCGATTGTATCCACCTGACCCTGATCGGTTCGAGGATGACCCACAGGAATACAAAAGACGCGAGCGCGAAATCCTCCAGAAAGAGCGAAAGGCCCAGTTCGACCAGTCGACTCGTACCTTTATCCGTGAGATGGAGGCGCCGAGTCGACATAATGGGACGAAAATCGACGTAACTGATCTCATCGCGGACGGCGAGGGCCTCTACGATGACCTAGTACGCCTCAAGGATCTCGATCGAGAGGAGATTATTGAGGAGTTAGACACCGAGATACAACCGTACGTCCAGTTAGCAGAGCGCGGTGTCGACGACGAACACACCGGACTCGACCTCCACGACATCTGGCGGTATTTCCGATACACGTGGCTCACGCCCTACAACAGCGTTCCGGGGCGCAACATCAATTTCCTCATTCGAGACGCTGCGCGTGAGCATCATCCCGTGATGGGTATCGCTTCGCTCGCCAGTTCGATGATGAACCTGCGGAAGCGAGATCAATACATCGGCTGGCGCATCGACGCTGTCGAGGAAACCCTCGAGCGCAAGCAAACGCAAGTGGAGTACGAAGCTCCACTCCCGAAAGAGGAGCGGACCCCGGAGCGCAAGACCAAAACGGTCACCGACATTGAGTACCACGAGACCGAAGAGGAGTACGAACAGAGGATTACGGAGTACACGTCCATGCTCCGATCTGCGGTCAAAAACGCGATTGACGAGAGTATCGAGAACGTTCGCTACGACGATTTCATTGACCGATACGACGATCTCTCCGAAGGGGACTTTGAGACCGCAAGCGAGACGGCTATTAAACGGCTCAAGCAGATCGAGGGGCTGGGAATCTACGTCTTCAAACAGGAACCGCCACTTGTCGGTGAGGTCGAAAATCCGGACGAGTACGAGAACATCTTCGACCCAGAGGAATACGATCTTGAACCAGAAGATCTTGAGGGGCTCGACATCAAAGACACCGACCCTGATGATCTCGAGGAATGGAAAGCGAAGAGCGAGACAGCCCTCTTCGTAAAAAAGCGAGCCCGAAACCTCCAGAAGCTCCTCCGGGATCGAGAGTACTTCCTCGAACATACTGACATCGACGACGACGAAGAATTCATCCGAGGTACGCTCGACTCTGGGAAAGGACGTCGCGCGCTCAAGACCGCGCTGAAGGAAGTGAAAAAGCGTCGTGTCGGGGCAGGGATGATGAACATCCAAGTCTGTGGTGCTATTCCACCGTATAATCATATTCTCGGCGGAAAGCTGGTCGCAATGGCGCTCACCGGACCGGAAGTGATCGATAGCTACCGAGACAAGTACGAGGGATACACTTCGAAGATTGCGAGCGCGATGAAAGGTGAGCCGGTAGTGAAAAACAACGAGCTCGCCTTCTTGGATACAACCGGACTGTTCAAAGTCGGGAGCGCTCAGTACGACCGAGTCCGGGTACCGGCGCCGAACGGACAGATCGAGTACGAGGAGGTCGGGACTACAGCGGGGTACGGCTCGGTTCAGTTCGGGCCAAGTGCGCGCAAACGCCTTTCACAGGTCACTGAAATTGTCGAGGATCGAAAGGCAGTGAAGGGCCGCTTCGGTGAAGGCGTTGCACCGAAGATGCGAAAGATCCGCCGTGGGATTGAGAACCTCGGCCTTGACGGTGAGCTGCTCAAACACGAGTCGCCTCGCGTTATTTACGCGGTCCCGTTGGCGAGCGACTTCCAGGAGTTCCTCTTCGGACTGACTGATGAGCCCGATTATTTCTGGCCGTTTGATGACGTTGCCGAAGAGCAACAGCAGGTGTACGACCATTGGAAGTCACGGTGGGTGAGCAAGCGGGTTCAAAAGGACTGGGTACTCGAAGATATTCGGTCATTTGATAAGAGGACTGACATCCAACTTGGCCACGAAGTCGATTTCGAGAACCACTCCCTTGCCGATTTCTAACAGCTTCCGTAACCGGCAGTAATAAATCTCACCGAGTAATCACCTTTCATATCTGCCAAGACAATGGCCACTGAAAGAACTCAAACGGATAAGGAATTCTTAGCGGAACTCGCCCGTGGTGGCTTCGCGGAGAGTCTAACTCCGCATCAGCGGCGTCAAATTCACATCGAAACCGATCTGGATTCGTTTCTCGAGGATGCGTTAGACGATGGGAAGCAGGTTGTCCTGACCGGTAATCCCGGAGACGGGAAGACGCAGCACATCCTGATGCAGCAGGACAACTACCCAGAAGATGAGTACTTCTATCTTCTCGACGCCTCGGAATATGCGGACTACCGCGATCTCCTCGAGGAATGGAACGAGAATTTCCAGGATGGAGTCGCGGGCATCCTCGCGATCAATGACGGTCCGGTATATGAGATGACGACCCAGTACCGTGATGAGTACGAGTTCCTCGATACTGTCCAGAAGCAGCTCCAAAATCAGATTGTCTACGACGAGGACAATACTGACGAGATTGACTTCGAGGATATCGTTGTTGTCGACCTCAACAATCAGGATGTTCTCACGCCAAGCATCATTCCGAAAGCTATCAAGAACTTTGCCGGTGACTTTGCCATGGACGGGCACAGTCACTCCGGACGCTGTCATATTCAGTATAATGCTGAGAAACTCCAGGAGTCTTCGATCAGAGAAAATCTCGTCGACTTTCTCACCGAACTTCGGAATTACAATGAACATGTAACCGTCAGAGACCTGGTGAATTACCTCTGTTATATCATTACTGCAGGGATCAAAGACTGCCAAACGGACTTCGGAGAGGAACTCAAGTATTACAACCTAGCATTCGAAGGTACTGGGGCGATCTTTGATCTCGCACGCCGGCGGCTCGACTCTCCAGAATTAGTTCATCCGTTTGTGGATAGCCGGTTGTGGGCCGACGCCGAACAGGAGATCGGATTCTCTGATCGCGACGACGCGTCTGAGACTGTTGAACCGATCTTCGAGAGGAAGAAACGCCGATTCCTATTTGAGGACGAACAGATGGACATCGGCTACGAAAGTTATTCGCTATTCCAGAATTTGGAATATGATTTCATCAACCATCGAAACGGAATGTCTACTGAAGGGAGTAAAGAACGGTTGGTGAAACTGTTGAACGGCTACTTCAGGCCGAACAACGCAAAACGATCGGAATTGAACCTCTGGTTGTCACACAACTACCGTTCCAAGAGTTCGCTTGCCCTAGTCTCTAGGACCTCCGTTTCGAAGAACAGATTTGAGCTTCAACGGGCGAAGCTTCACCCAAAAATCCGTGATGCAATCAGCTACACTCCGTCCCATATTGCTTTCACGTACGATCGCGATGGTGTACCAATTCGTCTTCAGATAGACCGCTCGCTCTATAGAGCGCTTGGAGCGCTAGATGCCGATATTCCGTACACGCTACGGAGTCGAGACGTTGAACAGCAGATTCTGGAATTCATGAGTGAGGTCGAGTATCACGAAACGTACAGTGAGGAGGAGGGGAAGGTCACTGTGAAAGACACCGAAACCGGTCGCGTCGTGGGAATCGACGTCAACAACAACCTCTACCGTCAATAATGAGTCTCAAACTGAACGACGTAAACGGAGACGCCTCGACGTGGGCATTTGGATTCAAGGCAACGAGTCGCTCACTGAAGCCGGTCCACGTTGCTCAAGTGATGTTTGGACACACTCTTGGCCACGTCCATTCTCCTGAGCAACTTTTCAGCTTCGCGGAGAAGCCAAGCAAAAAACCCTCCTCAGAGCTTCCTCAAGAGATCAAGGACAAATTCGAGATAGATCCACGGGAAAAGGATGAGCGGTTGGACCAAATACGGCAGACTCTTAGGAAGGTCCTTGCCAATGACAACGCGCTCTACGCCTCTCAGCGCGGCTCAGCTCCAACCTGTACGAGCGACTGGTTCCTGATCAATCCGACAGCTGGGGTCTCTGTCGGTCGATTCCTCCACCATCTCGTTCAAGCCTCTGATGGGAAATTAGAGGACAGACTCCAGAATCAACTCACGGACCATCACGATAGCATCTCGGTGTTATTCCGCCCACTCGTCAAAGACGCGGAACGCGACGCAGCGACAGTGAAGCCTTGGGACGGTCCAGGAGTTGATGATCCGCTTGATGACGAGAAAGTGGCTGCTGAGTTCGCTGACGGTTTCGAGACTCTCAGTGAACACCTCAAAGAACCCGCTGAGGGCGCGGTGAACTACCCCCGAGATCTCCGTCGGGTGGTGAAGTTCGGCTCGTTTGCCCTCTACTCTTATATGGCAAACCGGCACAACGAAATCCGTGATGACGAAAATACTCGGGAAACACGGATCCCGCTGGTGTTGAATTACACCGGTGACAGCGACAACCCAGTCGCAAATGCGAGCCTTGAGTGCTACGACGCTGTCGGCACTGAGGTCCAAGCAGCGTGTCGACTAGGCGTTGAAGCCACACTTGACCGGCTTGGATACCGTGATAAGACAGAGTACGACGAAGATGGAATCTTCGAGAAAATCGAAGATCAAGAGTTACTCGAGTTGAACCGACAGAAGGACTCGAAACGTGACGAGGACTACGACACGTTCCGATACATCTTCGAAGGCGACCCTGCTGAGGACGTCTTTGACCGACTCGTGAACACCGTCACCGACGCTATTCACCAGTCGAGGTATAAGACATACACCCCGGTCGATACGATACAGACGTATGGATGGCGATCTGGGTTACTGAAGCCTCGTGGAAACCGGGCTAACCAACGCAGAATCGCACCTGATCCGGAAATCCTCGAGTCAATCGTACTCTCAGTTGTTGAGCCGGATGAACAAATCCCTCTACAGGAGCTTTGTCATCGCCTTCGTGTACGATATGGTATCATCGTCGGTGGTACAGACGATGACCGTACTCACCTGGACCAGTGGGACATTTCAGTCGGTGCGAGTGCGGTGGAAAGCGATCCGCTCTCGAACCGGAACTACGAGGGATTCAAACAGGCAGTTGTCGACCTTGGCTTCGCCCAGGAGTACGCTGATGGCGTAACCATCGTTTCCACGACGGCATAATGAGACTTAGCGACCTTCCCAGCTCAGACACGAGCACGACAGAGCAGAGCCACGTATTGGTCGGCGAGGCGTTCGGTACACACGTTGCCGACGCAATCGAGGATGAGCAACTCGGTGTGATGGTTGAATCCCCTCCGCGGTTCACACCGTCGACGATGATCGAGACACTCAACGAGGAGAGTCCGTATTCCATCGGTCTCGCAATCGTTGGCATTGAAGAGGCTGACCTCGAAGCATTATCGTCGGTATCTGAAGATACGAATATCCGGGTCACGGACGAACTTTCAACCGCTATCAAGTGGCGAAACGGAACAGAGACCGGATTTGAATGGGACGACGAGACTGTACCCGACCGGATCGTCGTCTTCGTTCGTGGAGACCCACCGAAGCTTGGCTCGTTACATCGGCTGTCGAGCGTTCCACTCGGTCGTGTCCGCCAGACCCTCTGTCAACTAATGGCTGCTCGACCTGAGTTTTCCGGAAATAAGCCTTCACAGGCGGTGTGGGAGGCTCTTGCCGAAAGTATCGATGCGAACCTCGATATTCGCTCGATCGCGAAGTACGCTGTGAGTTGCCTCAAGTCTAGCAAACAGGAGTCCATCGACTCTCTCGGGGAGGAAATGGACGTCTTAGGGCTCTTCATCGACTCCCAGTTACTCGAAAATCCTGCAGATGTCGCTGGCCGTCTCGCCAAGAATGCTGAACTCATTAATCGGACAATCCATATCACAAATCGAGACCGGAAGCGCCTGATTAACAGCATCAAAGCAACTGACGGCGATCAAGATGGTCAAGCTGAATTCATCGATCGTTTGCGGCGGTTCCAGCGAACGAGTGACGACTCGTTGCTAGAAGAATTAGAATTTGACCGAGTACGCGACGCATTCAGTACCACTTCACAGCGCGTTTCGGCTACGAAATCAACCGACGATGAAGAAGGTTCGTCAGATTCCTCGGGAACATCTGGTGGTTCAGATGGGCGCGGTCGCAGCCAGTATTCACGACGAACTGACGACGCAAGTGTCGGAGTGGAACTCGCCTTTGGAGACCAAGATGAAGAGTTAGGAACGCTTGCCGGGGAGTTCGATGATGAAATTAGGGAAGGGATCGAAAAGAACGAGAAAACGCTTGAGTTCAATTACGATGACGACAGCAAAGTTCAGATTGATGTCTACTCTGATCTTTCTCACTTCCTGAACACGTTTGTTACGAAAGATCGGTTCGGGGGGATTGTCCGCGGTGGCGACTCTCGAGAGGAGGTTATCACCGATTTCACCACACTAGAGACTGATTACTTCACGGTCGATGACCCCGATGGAAGCTTCCAAAAATTACGTTCTTTCGCTGAACGATCCGAGGAATTCCAGTCTGTTGTAGACGCTTTCGATCGGTACCTACAGTCTCGTGAAGAACTGGTGGATTCAATCCCATCACTGGTTCACAGCCCGATGATCCGTCTACTGGGAGACGAGGATCTTCTCGAAGCTGCGCAAGAGTATCTAGAGAACTATCAGCAAGTACAAAAGAAGCTTGACAACAAGTACCGTGCGCTTCAGGATGCCAGCGCGAAGGGTGCCCGGTTACTCCTATCGGATTTCCTGTTATTAGACACGATCCTTCTTGATAACAATAATGGACGAGAGTTGATGCTTTCTCCGCTTCACCCGCTCCATTTATGGAAGCATGTCAGGCTGGCCGAAGACGTCCTCGAGAACAAAGCAAACCTATCCGAAGACGACAAGAAATTCCTCGAAGAAACAGTCGAAGAGCAACCGCACGTTCTCACCAATCTAACAGTTGGTGGTGGCCGTCTCGTTCAAGATGAGACATACTTCATTCAGTCGGCCGAGGAAGCGACACTACCTGTCTACACCGAATCCAACCGTGCTGAACCTGGTGATAATAGATATCTATGGAACTACCTGATCAACAAATTCACCGCCGCGTACCCCCCAGCAAAACAGCATCTAAAGATCACTGTTGTCGACCCCATTGAGCCACATCAGCTGCTCACCTCAATTGTATCCGCAGCAGATAGCGGCGATCTCGGAGGTGCCACCGTGGAGTTCGCATATGTGGATAGTGAACAGAAGAACATCCTCTCCGGAACTACCTCAGCCGAAGAAGAGGATATTATCAATCTATTCGGTCCGGAGGGTGAGACCGACAATTTCACCATTCTTACTCGAGAGTGCGCTGACTACGACGGATTGGTGGACCATCTTAGCGACCATCAGCGACACATAGTGGTCGTAAACGACCAGTCGGCGTTCTTTATCGAGGAGTTCGAGCGGGACATGAACACCTCGATTAACCCTCTATACGTTCCGAAAGAGTACAACTACGATGCCTTCGAGGATGAAATCAACATCAGCGCATCTACGGAAGGGCGACTGTTCTCTGAGTACCAAGACCTCGTAAACCAGCGAAAGAACCAGCGTAATAAGCTCCACAACGCAGGTGTCCACGAGCTAACGTTAGACCAAGAAGTCGTTGACGCACTCGAAGAACAGGCGATTTGGACGTCCGTCTCCGCGCCATCAATGAATTCTGATCCGTTTTGGGAGGAGGATCTTATTTCGAAGGAACGTCGCGGAGATCGTGATTACGCAATCTACTCCAATGATATCGACCTGTTCACTCGTACACTCCAGCGGATTCTCAACGAGTACCCGATTGCGCCGGATAAAGCGGATATTCAGAGGATAGCAACTCGGATCGCCAATACAGAGCGGAGCGGACTACTTCGGCTGATCACTGAGGAAACGATTGGGGGTCAACATTCCCGCAATTCAAAAGGACTGCTTGGGGCCATCATCGCTGTTCACTGGATTGAAGAAACATACGAAGACCCGAAACTTGTGTTCTCGATCGACGACCCCCGGACGCGAAACTGGTTGAACTTCGGTGATTCAAACCGGCGTGCAGACTTCATCGTTTTACAGCCGGACGACCAGGGTGGGTTAGAGATGGAGATCGTCGAAGTGAAATCACTTGACGAGCCCGATCAAGCGTTCCAAGTTACTGAAGAAGACGGTGACCACGTCGTCAGGGGAGAGGCAGCTGACCAGCTCAAAGAGACGACGGCGACCATCCGTGGGCTCTTCGAAGGCGAAGATAACGTGACTACACCACCCCGTAGGGAAGCGCTTCGTGAGCAACTATATTATGAGTTGATCGGACGAGACGTGCCCGGTGAGAAAAACGACTGGGTGGAGCGTGTGAACAACGTCTTCCGAGGCGATGAGCAACTGAACGTCACGGCACGGATAGCGTCTGTTGAGATTAATAACCAGACGGCCAGCGGTTCCACAATCGACTGTGTTACTGATGACATGCAGACTATCCGTGTGACAAGACTGCCGAAGAAGACTATTGTCCGCCTGATAATGAGCGGAACGGACGATGTCGACACAGAGAGTACTTCGGATGATGAATCGGATGAACAGGAATCTGATGACAACTCTGAGGAGGTATCCCCAAGCGATAGTGACGATACCGATGAACTGACCGATGATACCGATGACACTGAAGATGAAGACGAAACTGAACCCGATTCCGTTTCTGAGAGTACGAACACAGATAATGCGGGATCGTTTGGTGATCCAGAGGAGTATGCGGACCAAGTTGAATCACTGAAACGCGTACTCGGTGACTTCGATATCAAGATATCCGATATCGATGCTGACGAGGTCGAGGTTGGTCCAAACCTTGTACGGTACAAAGTTGAGTTAGCGAGTGGTCAGAAACAGGGCCCACTAGAAAGTCGCTCTGAGGATATCGCTCGAGAGATGGCACTCGAGCGGGAGCCGTACGTCCACCGACTCCCTGGCACCAAATACGTAGCTGTCGACGTCCCGAGAAAGGAAACGGACATCGTCCCGATTGAAGATTACCTCGCTGACCTTCCCGACCGTAGTGACCTCACGCTGAGTGAACTACCATTTATTGCTGGTGTGGAACCCGCCGGAAACAGCTACATCGCGTCGCTTGACAAAGCGCCGCACATGCTCGTCGGAGGGACGACTGGCAGCGGTAAGACCGTCTTCCTGTATTCGATTCTGACGTGTCTCTTGGAAACGTTCGACCCCGAAGAGCTCAGGCTTGCTATCGTCGATCCGAAACTGACGAACTTCATGTTCTGTAACCAACTGCCGAATCTGGAACATGATCAGGTGATTACAGAGAGCGAGGACGCAGCTGACCTCTTTGAATGGATCACTGAAGAGGAAATCCCCCGTCGGACGAAAGTGCTCGGGGAGAGCGGTAGCATCGACATTGAGGACCACAATGATCGGAGCGATGACCCGCTTCTGCCGCTCGTGGTCATTATTGACGAGTACGCGGACCTGATCGACGGGTTGGGAGACGACAGCGACGACTTCGAAACGAACGTCCGCCGGATTGCCCAGAAAGCACGTAGCGTTGGTATCCATCTCATAATCTCCACACAGCGTCCAAGTGCGAATATTATCGACACAGATCTTAGAGCGAATCTCGACATGCGGGTTGCGTTCCGACTCCCGTCTGCGTCAGACTCACAGGTTATTCTGGATGAATCCGGGGCAGAGGGTCTCGGAGGTAACGGTGACATGCTATTCAAGCAGACTGACTCGATGACACGACTTCAGGGAACATTGGTTGAGCCCGATTACCTCCGGGACGTTATCGACGACGTATCGGAGTAAGCTCAGGTTCGATTAGTTCGGGGAAATCAGACAAACAGCAAGCACCGATTTATCTCCTAAAGATCGAACCTCCGGGTCGATGTTCATCAACCGCTCTCTCACGTCTTTAGCTGACCCGCGCTTCCAACTGTTGGACAATCACTTCTCGCTGCGGTCGAGGTACTACGTCCTCGAACCATTCGATAACTCGTCCGAGTGTTTGACTATCTTCGCGTATGACTGGCCCAACTCGACACCTTTGAGTGCCTGAACCCGCCGAGCCGTCGATTTCTCCCCTCTCCACGCTACCGGACGAATAAAGTCTACTCAGCAGGCTCGCTTAAGTCCAAAAAGTGATTTTGTGGCATAGTTCTTAATTAGATATATGTCAGGTGGTCTATTATATTCAACCCCATCCAGATGTACGGTTTGCTACCCTTCTGAAGCAAGATTGTGGTTCGATATCTGACCATCACTCACTATAACTTTTGATTGGTAACTCCGTCTCAATCTCAGCAAGTAAACGTTCCAAATCGTCTTTTATGACTTTAAATGGTATCTGCTTGAAATGAACGGCTCCTGGTTGTGAGAGTTACTACATACAGTAATGTTATTATGCCCCGTCGACTAGAGAGTGTATGAACAGCGGAATGCCCAAACCAAATTCAGTCGATGATCTGAGGCTAACCCGAGAGCGAAGTCGTTCAGAAATTAATGAATTTTTAGACGCCGAGACTGTAGATCACGCACTCGGCTCTGTTCCGGGATGGAAAGCTGCCTTTGGTGCAAGATTCAATGGAGAGCTGGTTGCTGTGTGCATCCTCGGACGACCTGTCGCTAGGCACATTGATGCTGATGAAGTTATCAGTATCTCCCGATTTGCAGCTCTACCGACTCGGCCCGCAAATACCGGTTCTTGGCTCATCGCGCGTGCTAGGAAGTGGGCTCGATTAGAAGGATATCATAAAGTAATTGCATACGCTGGTGTCGCCGGTAACTACGGTACTATTTACGAAGCAGCTGGATTCAAATTAGTAAAGCAGGACAAGGCACAAGGAGACAGTTGGAATTCACGTGAGAATCGAAAAACTGTCTCTGACTTCACTCGCCGGAAGTGGAGATGCACGTTGCGCTAGGAGGTTGTAAGTGAGATATTGATCAGACTTAGTCCTGTTCCTCATAATCACATACAATCTGCTGCAACTTTTCAAGTAGATCCTGTCTGTTTTCAGCGAGTATTTCCACATCATCATCTACGTTATCGATTTTCGTGCGGATACGGCTGACAACTCTATATTGATAGTTGTCAGAGACATCCGCTTCTCCACTCAGAATCTCACGTTCTCGCTCTGTTAGAAGTCCGCGGTATTGATCATCGACCATATTTGTGACTGATTGAGCCAATATATAGTACCTCTTACTGAGCAAGGCTCTCAGAACGGACTGTGAACTATAGTTACTACATACAGTAATCTTAAGTGACTGTAAACAGTAATGTGGCATGAGGGAGCCCGGGCTGTTGGGTCACTGAAGATTGCCCAGGTGGTAAGGACACCTAGGTCGGGTTCCTAACGACAAAACCCATGACAAAATCAGAAAGGCATACACAAGAACCTGCTGAAGAATGGCAAATTGAAGCTATAAACCAACTAAAACGGATTGCGCTCGGGGAAGGGGCCGCGGTGTGTCAGGTGTGTGGCTGCGAGCTGCGGGAAGGCGACGATTTGACGGCGTATGCCTTCCGGGCGGCTGGTAACCCTATTTTTGAGATTGGGTACGTGATGTGCGGGGCGGACGAGCACGAGCACCCGACGGTGTTTATGCGTGGTGTGCATGAACTGGTTGTGACTGGCCGGGTCGGTTTCTGTACGGACGTTTCCACACAGTCGTCGTGGTTGGTGCTGATTGAACCGTCGCCGGTGGTGATGAGTGTGGCGTCGTCAAGCGCGGCGTCGATGGTGGATGACGCGTCGCGCGATACTCACAGTCGAAGCACTGAGAGTGCTGAGAACCGGGATGGCCCGACTCCGTTGCTGTCGGCTGTCCGCGAGCACACGCGGGCGGATGGGGGTGAGTGGTGATGGTGCTGGTGTTCGATGCTGAACACCTTGATTGCGAGTTTTCGTTGCCGGATGATGTGGAGGAGTTGACGCTCCCGGACGTGTATGTGGGCCTGGAGATCCCGTTGCTCGCACCGGGTGACGGGATTGTCACGGACAGACATCATGCGTCGGCGGATCGGTATGAGGCGGATGATCCGCAGAATCAGATTGGGGGGATGGTGTCGCCGTTCCCACTCTCAGGGTGGTTACGACATGGCTGCGAGCGTGTTGTCCAAGCTGCGGGCGGGTCGGCGTGCCATCCGGGCGCGGCGAACGGGGACTACATGTTGGAGGACGTGTACGAGCGCGACCTCGACGCCGGGTACCACGAGAAAGGCTCGTGTGTCGAGGATGATGCGGGCTGTGTCCTCTACGATTTGTTTGGCGGGTTTAACGACCGAGCGGGTCGCCTTGTCCGGAGACCGATCGGGTTTTCGCCGATTCGCCGGCAAGTGGACGTCTTGCAGGGCGAAGCGGAAGCACACTATCGACAACTGAACACGCAGGTGCGCTCACGCAATAGCGAGGATGACGGGCAACCACTGCGGATGGCGTCCCGAGACGTCGTCGGCAACCTGGTGGGGACGTGGAAACTGTCGCTGCGAGAGTTGAAGCCGGAGTACGTTGGGTTGCTCGTGGAGGCGGTCGATTACTTGGATGCGCA
>LFCJ01000520.1_pt1 | contig 24135 bp, 24 predicted proteins | sample 643141 | NCBI WGS metagenome assembly LFCJ01 (sample SAMN03766243, study PRJNA286221) | soda lake metagenome | biome: soda lake; feature: Kulunda steppe; material: water; isolation source: sample B1-Br-g2 brine of Lake Bitter-1 | place: Russia: Kulunda steppe | collected 2010-07
CACCAGATCACCTCCAACTACCTAACCAACCACCAGGCTCAGGCTTCGGGCTGGACTGGGGTCAGGCCAGTTCATTAACCGGGATCGTTCCCCGGCCAGCCCATAAAAGACCCTCTTTATAGCGTTCATTACAGATTGTGTGAGACCATTCATAGCAGAGAGGATGATCTTACCGTAAGCACACGTGACATGAAGTCAGTTGCAGAAGGCAAGCCTACTCAAAGAGCTGTACGAACCATTGATGCCAGTGGGTAGGTTGCCAAACGGTGGTTGAAGCCTAATGAGTCTTCATACTTGCTAGTGAAACAAGCCTTTGTAACACCAAAGTTATCATAATGGAGCACCAGATGTACGCTGCACTTGCATGCGCAGACGGTTATGCTATTTGTCTAGGTGTTTTTGGCATGTTTTGCTGTATTACTTTGTTCCTTTGCAGATCGGTGGTTTGGGACCAGACGATGCCCAGCGTGGGACACTGTTGGTCGTTCCATGAACCCGCCTCCCCACCACTGGGTGTCAGCCCTTTTAAACAGTGGCACCATTGAATAGGGCTGGCTCTTTCTGCTGCATGGTGACCTTGCCGCTTACATGGCTGCCAGTGGCAGTTTGCTTGAATTCAGAAAGATGCTCCCTGCAATTCAGGGAAAGGAGACAAATCAGCCCAAGTGCTGTGAGTCTCCTTCGCCGGCTTAAGTATCCTGAAAATTACACTTATAGCAAGTCTTACCAGTACTAAGCTGCCCTCGTTTGGCAGATACAACTATGTAACCTAACCTAACCTACCAGTGCTAGTAGTCATCTGGGAGATGATTTAGTCTTGAATTCCTCTTAAAGTGAAGTAGCCTTCTAGTTAGGGATAATCACCAGCCTTGTCATCAGGCTGCCAGCATGTGATTACAATCATTGATTGCACTTCTGGCTGGCTATCATAGCCATGATTGCCAGCTAAAAAACAATCCTCAATCTCTGAAACGGAGTTGCACAGCTTCTTGTGGTGCTGAGTAGGGAAATTTAAGACAATTTGGTTAGACAAGGCATGCATAAGAAGTGTCCATACACAGAGCCTGGCCAAGAGGACTCCTGGGGACCTCTCATCGGCTGAAAAGGAATAAAACGAGCCATGAAAGAAGATTGACAAGTCTCACCTGGTTCAGGAAACATCATGTCAGGCAATCCAGTACCAATTGGTCCTGGTTTAAATGCCCCTTTATTAAAGGCTTCAAACCCCATCTGGTTTGACAGCCATCCAATCTTGAAACAAATCAATCACAACTTAACAACGAATGCTAAAAGGAAAACATCAGTGTCAAGGACAGGAGGCTGTGCCTGTGGAAGAGCGGAACATGTTGGAAAAAGCGATGAGAAGACATGAACTTGCTCTCTCCTGGGTATAAGCAATGAAGTTATTGGATGCACCTGGCAGCATGTTCAGACATCTTTTTTGAGGAAAAGGTTGGAGGAAAGCTTAAGTCTGCAGGAGCAACATTGGCAACTTGCATTTAAAAGAAAAGGACGTGATTGCAAGGAGCACCGATACAAGCCCTTCTGGTCTAGGTTGCAGGCACATAATAGGCATTCAATGTGGCGACGTTAGAAAACAGTGACTAAGGCCAACACCTTTAGGCACGCACATACTTTCACACCGTGTATTATGTAATGACGATGGAAAGCACTGCAGTGACTGGCAGGTAAATAGGGAAAAGGCTCCACTAGCTAAGGGTTGTTAGTTGAGCAAGAACGTGATTACTAGAATTTCAAATTAACTGCATGTGTGATCCACTTCAAAACGCTAAAAGAAGAGAGTTTGATAATGGGATTCCATGGGAAGAAGCAGGCTCCAGCAGAGACAGAAGAGAAGGAATATGTATCAAGTAGTAAGGGATTGTTAAGTCTGTCCGTCCTATCGTCTCAAACAGTCGTTGTTCAGTGCCTGATATCGCGCTATTCCTAGCAATAGACACATGCCATCAGGCCTGATCTTAAAATAGCGCAATTGACAAGGGTGCAAAGTAGTCTAACACTGCAGCCCTCCCCATAGCCATCCCTGAGGCTCTAACCAAAGCCTCAGGCCCCTAACGCAAGCGCCAAGGTTTGTGCAGCCCGCACACCAACGACAGGATAATCGCAAAATATGTTGACATGTTGAGCCAAGTCAAGCATTGCTCTTGGGAGGGCGATGACTAGCCACCTTCACCGCCTCCAAAATAGCCACCTTGGCCCCCCAAGGCTGAAGAGTCCCCCTGGCGCACAACTGCCCACTTGTTGCCTTGCACACGCAGCGTGTGTACGCTGCCATTACGTGCACGCGCAGCTTGCTCCCCGGTAGCTCTCCGGTACGCAGCAGCAATAACCCCTCCGTGCACTACAAGCAACACGCGTTGACCTGCAAGACCACAACAAAACACACAAGTCAAGGGGCTGTGCATTGCTTATGTGCGCCCACCCTCACCCCAGCCCCCAGCCCCCAGAGCAAAAGCCACTCAACCCCACACCCCCACACGCATAACAATCCACACATAAACATATACAATCTATACCCACCACGTACGCACTGGCATGCTGCAGATAGATGCACGAACTGGCATGGCGGAGGAGGCACCACGCATGAAAGGCGAGGCGACTCGCGATCAAGGTGTCCTGGCGAGTTGCATGGTCGTGCAAGCAAGGCATGGCAAGGCATGCGCATTTGAAAGCATGTTTCTGCTTACAATGCGCAGCAGACGATGCTGGGTTGCCCCCAGATCCCACCACATCTCCCTTTTGTGCACCTGGGCTCATGGTCCACGAGCATCAACACACGTCAGCCTTTGCCAAGCACTTCTTCCCTCAAGGACAAGGCTCAAGGTTTAGCCCAAGTCTCAAGGATAAGGTCCAAGCTCAAGCCCAAGGTCTAAGCCCGAGTCCATGGCACGCACCAGGGTGATTGGCAGCAATGCGCTCCACCTCTGCTGACACACGGGCGCACAGCTCCTCTATGCTCTCACCCTGTGTTGGTGTGACCAGGGGCACACAGCACCTGGTGTACACCACAAAGCCAGGAAGTGAGGGACCTGCTCACGGGCACTGTTGGCGTACTGTTGCAAGGCCAGATCACAGGCGCGCTGAGATTGTCAGCTGCTGCAGACCTCAGCCGGCTCACTGCCATCACCTGCGGACTGGAGGACCCGCAACTGTCTTCCTCGGTGCCGTTGCAATCTCTTTCGACGCCTGGAATGGTTCTGCTATTGCAGCTGCTTCCCAAACACTGCAGAGCTTTGGGGGTCTGCACTGCAGCCTCCTACGCAGTACGTGCATCGCGGGGACACCCGTCAGCTTACGCATGCACATGTTCTGTACTGATGCCTTGTCGGAGCCGCACAAGCATGCACACGCAAGCATTCACGCGCACGTCCTCACGCGCTGCGTCCACGGCATCCTCAGCAAGTGGGGACTGAAGCACAAGCGACCGTCTGTGCACTCTGCTTTCGTCTGGGAGACAGGATTCGATGAGCAAAGCCTCCTAAATAAGAGGCTGCAGTCTCCTCAACCTGTATGGTGCGCCCCTGCAGCACGCCTAGATGACGCTCTCGCAACTGTGATGACAGCTGCACCTGCAAGCATGCATTTCAAGCGGAACTAAGTTGTTTGAGAACCAATAAAGCCAAGTCAAGGTGCTCCAACGCTTGAGCGAGTGCCTGGGCAAGATGTATCGCAATATCCATTTCTCTGGATTCTCTAAAGCCACTTGTAACAACGAGGTAACGCCCTGGAATGGTGCATGCTGCGCTGTCTTTGGAGGAGCGAACAGAGTGGTCAGAGCACTGACAATCAAACACCACGGCCTCAGCCGCACCCAGGCCAAAGAGCAGGAGACCAGCAAAGTCAAAGTTTCTACAAATGGAAAATTGGTAGCATGCACAGGAAAAGTCCAATAGCGCAGCAAAACAAGGCTCTTGAGGTCCCCACTGCAAATGAGCTTGGAACGGGACAAGCTCGCCAGCCGCCAAGACTAAAGGACAGGCAGTAGTCAGGATCACACGCCAGAGCTCACCCGCAGACCCAAGGGTGCTGCAATTGCCTCAGCTGTTGTGCGGGATCTCAACAGGTCTGATGAATAAATGGCATCGAGGGAGGGGGTGTGCGGCTGGCTGTAGTGCCCGGCCAGCTGGATGCAAGAAGGAGACAGGCCACACAAAGTTGCAAGCATGCATTGACCCATGATAGTCCCTGTGCTCGAAAGCAGCTCTCAGCATGCATTGGGGGAGATTTGGTAGACTGGATGTGCTCATGCAAGCAGCAAAGAGCCTTGCTCACCACTGCTGCTTGCTGTAACCCAGTGGCATTGAGTGGCGGATTGAGCTGGCCCTGAAGCCTGCCTGTTTGGTTGTGAAAGTTACACTGTCCGTTATAGCAGGCCGGCACCAAAAAGGGTTGCCAAGACCAGACGTTGCTTAAGCAAGGCAGATGCGGCAAATGTTGTGTATCACAGAACAAAGGCTGCCTCGTCCATACCTTCTTTGTTCCAATCCGTCTCTCCATGCCTAAGCAGCAGTATCTCTGCACTCTGAGCTGGGTCCATTGCATTCAGGCGTTTAGCGGCACGCTGCAAAAACAAGGAAATTGCCAGCTATCGTGGGGGAAAGAGGGGGGGTGCGCACGTGCTTGCCCTTGTATGCGCTTGCACGTGCGTGTGTGCGTGCATGTGTGTGTGTATGTTTATGCGCATGCGTGTGTGTGCATGTGTGCGAGCGTGTGTGTGTGTGTGTGTGTGTGTGTGTGTGTGTGTGTGTGTGTGTGTGTGCGCGTGTGTGTGCGTGCGTGCGTGCGCGTGTGTATGAACATGTTTATGTGTATGTGTGTGACGTGTGCTCGTGATCTTGCCTGCCGCTCTTGGAAAACACGACGTTCTTGTCTAGTTGATCTTTTTTGCTGCTCCATTCTTTTTCGATGATGTTCAAATCATTTGATCTTAGTTAACGTTAAGAAGATAACATCACCCACACAACTTAATGTGAGCTGTTATTCGTCCATGAAGTTCTTGTCCAAGCAAGCCCTGGTGGGTCTACAGACCTACAAGTACAAGGCGGGTGGATACACCATCTTGGATGAGCTGCACACCCCGATTTGGAACTGTAAGTCAAAAGAATGCGTCTCTTCTCATCTGTGAAGAGGCATCAAGTGCCTGATTGAAGCTTGAACTGACTTCAATTGCACTTTCTTGGCACGTCCTTGACAGACCTGGTTGAATGTCTTCCGATGTGGCTTGCCCCCAACCTCATCACACTCCTTGGAGCCCTTGGTATCCTGTGCGCATATGCAGCCAATATCTATTACAATGCGAGCTTCCAAGGTCGGTGGAACGATTGAGGAAATAAATCATATTTCCAAATGGTACTTGGTAGAACAATGGGTTCAACTTGCAGCTTGAGGCAGTGTGCAACCTGCCACTGAGTTGTTTCTTTTGCTTTGGCCATCTGCAGACGAGGCACCTGCTTGGGTTTATTGGTTTACAGCCGCCTCCATCGCTTTGTACATTAACCTGGATTGCATGGACGGAAAGCAAGCGAGGCGGACACGCACCTCATCACCCCTGGTATATTCCCAGTTTGACTGCCTGACTTTTTCTCGCCTTCCTCACCAATTCTCTTGCATCCAGCATCCTCGTTTTCTTGTCTGTTGTTACTTGGGGAATCATAAATTCGCATGCCAAATCTGGAATCAATCCTCCCTGCACCCAGTTGCATGGGATTCATGCTTCTGTGCACACACATTCACACATTTGCTGCTTGACACATTTTCATTTTTAGCACTCTCTGCAACTGAGTTATCAGGAGCAGAAGATTGATTTCTATTTGCTCTTACCCTGCTCACTGCGTTTTACATCTCAAGCTGCACCTTCTCCAATTGCAGGGTCAGCTGTTTGACCACGGCGTTGATGCCCTAGTCTTGTGAGTATTTTTCAAAATTGCCCTTTTAGGCATGCTTTTCTTTAAGAAAGTTTCTTTGCTAGAAAAATGCTTGCAGGCACCTTACTGAAGTGAAAGTTGCTAGAGCTCCCTAATTTGTTCTGATGCTTATTTTCACCAGATTTTGTAGGCTGCTGGTTGCTTCCGTGGTCCTTGCTGGCCGAATGAAATCCAAACAGTTAGCCAGTGCTTTTAATGGCCAAATGTGCCATTTATTGAGCAAAACATTATAAGCAGAGGGGATAAAGGAGCCCCTCAATGCTCTCAGCGCAGCAAGAATCGCCACGGAGCCCCTCTGTCCTTGGTTGCACGCCTTGTGCCTCTGATCTTGTCCACTGTGCACTTTGCTTTTGCTGCCAGGCATATGATGCTGGCCAATATTGCTGCCAGCTTGGGCGTCTCATGCAGCTGGAAGATGGCTGCTGGCTGCTTGGGGGTGCGTACAGAAGGGCTTAGAGCAAGCCTCTTCAGGACCTGTGCTTGCGTGCATGACTCCTGGGCATCCAGGCTTGCTTGCACATTCGTCTTGGGAAGCTTGTTTGAATCTTTTCCAGGAGCAGCAGCTGCATTCAGTCACACTCCTTAATGGCACCACGCCCACTTGATTAGAGGAACAGAACCATTGAGACAGATGTCCCATCAGCAAATATTGGTCACTCTGTGCATCAGTGGAGATGTGAAGATGGCTGGGCACGCGCGCCGGTGCATCAGTGGCCAGCATTCATTAACCTTTGATGCCGATGCAAATAGGGATGGAGTATATGGGAGCACGCTTAAGCGCTGCGACACGCTTTGCCACCCATATACTTTGCAGGCATAGCCTCAGGGGAAGCAGGCCCCTCAAAAGCCGGCTCAGCTGCATAGTTCATGAGGCATGCCTGCCCTTTTGGGACCTCTACACTCAGAGCCTCTGTTGCCATAAGTGCCAGGCTCGCCAGTGTTTGATGAGCAGCTTGCGGTATGCGCTTGCTTGTGTGCCTGGGTCACGCACGCTTAGCGCAACGACCGTCAATGCTGGCATGTGCAGATCATGGTGCCCTGGGTTCTTGCCCAGTGGGAGGAGTACCACACCGGCATCATGATGTACGGGACCAAGTACTATGGCGTGCTGGAAGCTAACTATAGCATCTGGTGAGTCGCAAAGGCACCCTCACTCGGGGCGCAACCATATGCGTTCCTCCAGGGGTGATACGCAGAGCAGAGGCCTACTGCACGCACCTGTCTCTTGCACACTGCACAAAGTGGCGTGTTCGAGTTTGTTTGGGATGCCTCAAAAGCAGGCCGGTGATGTGGCAGGCTGCATGCATTTGATTTGGGTGCCAGGGTGCTTTGAATGAGCCTCAATGGCAGGCAGGTGATGTGGCAGGCTGCATGCATTATGGCTTATGGTGCCAGGGTGCCTTGAATGAGCCTCAATGGCAGGCAGGTGATGTGGCAGGCTGCATGCATTATGGCTTATGGTGCCAGGGTATTAGAAGAGCCATGACCATGATATGCCCCGCAAGTCCAAAAATGTAGATTTAAATGCCAGCCTGGTCATTGGGCCAATTGATTTGTGGCTGGACATCGCTCGCCAAAAGTCATCCATGATGTCTGAAATGAGATGGCATAATTTGTTGTGTTGAAACAGAAAATCAGAAAAAAAAACAGTTGAACAGGCAAGGCATGCAAAGAATAAGGGAGTAGAAGGGAAAGACTCCCAAAAAGGGAGGAAAAGGAACAAATGTTTCTTTCTGAGAAAGCACACAAAGAAGCCCTGAAAGTGAAATAGAACATGCACCTCATCTCGCTCAACAGCACAACAGCACTTGTCACGATGTCCATTTCAACCGCGCCAAACAGAGGATTCCAGTGCAAGAGTGTGCACACACAAGCAAAGCCTGCTCACATTCCTTAAAACATGCTCGAGAAGGTAAGGTCTAAACAGTGAGGTGGCACTAGTGGCGCACCCGCATTCCACGCACGTGCACGTGGTCTGGCCTGAAGATCAAGTCGGGGAGAGGCCAACTAAGGCATATTAGACGCGAGTTTGTTGTTGCGCTCATGAGGGCCCAGGTCAGCGATGTTGCTTTGCACTCTCATGGCCATCTCATGACCCATCATGCCCTACTCCTGCTGAAAGGCACAGGCTAGTAAGCATCCGCAGCTTGACGCACGCCACTTAGAACAGCTCGCCCACCCCTCATCTCTTCTAACAGCGCCCCCACTCCTCCCATCTTCTGCGTGCTTACCGCAGCATTGTGCACCTTGTCTCTGCGATGTGGGGGCTGTCGTTCTGGCGCATGCAGCTGCCGTTGCCGTCCCCCATCCTGTCAGCCTCGCACAGCCTGCTGTCAGGAGCAGCAGGACTGGCTGGGCAGGGCAGCGATGCGGCCACAGCTTGGGCTTGGGCCATGGTTGGCTCCGAAATCAGTGTGGCGGACGCCGCGCTGCTCTTTGTCTCGCTTGCTGGCATCGCGCAGGCAATGCACAATGTAGCGCGGGTGCTTGCCGGGCATGGTCCAAAGCTGCCAAAAGAGGTGCGAACGCCATGGTGATGGGTTTGTGCGAGTGTCCAAAGAAAGGCAGGGCATGTGCGGCGCGCCCCTAGGGCCTTGTGGGTGCTTTGGAGCTCTGCAGGGGTGCCATGCTGATCCTCTCTCACGCTTTGTCCTATAAAAATAGGTGACGAATTATGCACCGGATCCCACACCATGCCAACAACAGTTGACCAGTCCTAGCTTCCTGACGGTTTGCCACAGTATCCCAGCCATAGTTGCCAGCCTGCTGCCTGTGTCAGAGGAGTCAATTATGCGGTTATCCAAACTCAATTTCTGTTTATCCAAACACAATTTTTTAAGAACATGGTGGGGGGGCGCACGGAGACCAAGCTGGGTTCCCAGTTTCAAGCCTGATAGCTGATGCGGTGCAGGGTCAAGTGGTGGTTACTGCCCTTGGCTCTAGTGCAAGCTGTTGTGTTTAAAAGGGCAGTGGCAGATGCAGCTTAGCAATTCTTGTACATGAAGCGACAATGTACAGGCCAAGTCTGCTGGTCTGGGCATGCAGAGGTCTTCGCCTTTTGGGGGGCCTGCGTCCATTCCCCGCACAAGGTGACTCAATAACCTCATCATTTGTAAGCATTGCATGGTTTGTGGATCAAATGCAGGAAGAGGGCCATAAACAGCTAGGGAGAGTGGCAGCCATGCTGCATCTGCTGCTCCTTCTTGGCATCACTGTGCTGGGGGCAATGACAGTGGCTCTTGCAAGCTCCACAAAACTTGACAAAGCCCAGTGGCGGGAGCTGCTGAGGTGAGTGCGCATTGATGCAAAGCAGTGCTCGCCTGACAGCAGGCGCACTATGTAATCCTGTTTTAGCTACAGGCCAGCTGATGGGTGCTTTTGGCTTATGTTAGCCCTTATGCTCCCCTGAAATCCTCAGGCAGGCTGGAAGGCGCACTGCGGCGCGCCTTTTGTCTGATGCCTGCGCTGCCTTGCCGTCGCGCTCTTTCTAATGCAACGAGGCTGGACACAATTCATCCATGGCCCCCGGCTCGTCAACGTTCCATGTACGCAGGTCAGAATACGGGCTGAGCCAGGGGCTGGTAGATGCTGCTTACTGCCGTCTCTCCTTCAGCTCCTTTGGCTTGCTTTACGCCTTGACCGCAACGCAGCTCATTATTGCACACATGGTGAGCCATTATTGCAGCTCATTATTGCAGTATTGCAGTATTGTTATTAGTTATTGCAGTATTGCAGTATTGTTATTAGTTATTGCAGTATTGCAGCTCATTATTGCAGCTTAGTATTGCAGCTCATTATTGCACACATGGTGAGCCACCCCGTGGGTAACTTTGATTGCTCAGTGGCGGGCATGCCTTGAGTTGACACAAGTGCTGGTGCGGTGCACGCTCAGAGTTCTAGGTCGGTATTATATGATGACATCTGTTGAAAGGAACTTCTCAAAGGTGCAATTCCAGTGCAGGGCATGACCCGCAACCTGACAGCTCGTCACTTTTTAAGTCCTTGCACAGCTTTGGCCCATGAGCACCTCATGTCCGTCTGTTTTGATGCGCTGTTGGCATTTAAACCTACCGTTGACATGGTATTCAAGCATACAGCTCTGGACCCTTCCCAATTCAGGCAAAGGAGCCCTTGGGGCCTTGTTTCCTGGCTCTTGGGTGCTTTGGCGCCACTCTTCTGAATAGCACGCTGGTTTGTTTGACCAGCCCCAGCTTGCTTTCTCTGGTGCTGCACGCCGTCGCACTTGCCGGGTAAGTCATCCTGGGATTTCAGGTTACAAGAAGGCACTTGGTTCTGAACACATGCTTGTACGGGGCCTTTGCGTTCTTGCTGCTTGGGCAGCCCACATTGTGCCCAGTTCTTCATAACCTCTCTGGATATCCTTGGATCTAGGTCATAGCTCTGACCAAGGTATAACAATCTGACCAGATCTGCGGCGACTCCGATGATCTAGTCAGATCGTTGCGGAAACACGTCTGTATGCCTCGCAGGTATTTGACTTACACAACCGGAGTCATTGGACAAATATGTGAGCATTTAGGAATAAATTGTCTTACAATCAGGCCCAAGTCAGCATGACTATCTAGAGCAGCAAATGCCACATCTTCAAATAGCCCATGATTTAAGCTTAAATGAACAAATTTTGTAAAAAAGCCTGGTCGTAAGGCTGATTGGGTTGTGGTCATTGCCAGCCAGAAATCGATCCATAATCTCTGAGAGTACATGGCGAAGTTTGCTTTGCCATTGGAACGGGAAATCAAAGGCACTTTGATAAGACAAAACATGCAAAATATGTATGTATCCACCAGGGAGGCTTGGCGAAAAGGGAGAAAAGGATCCAATCTTCCTTTCTGAGGGTGCACACAAGCAGCCTTGCCAGTGGAAAAGGTAAGGATTCCAAGGGATTTACAAAAAATAGGGCTTCAGTCAAGAAGTATGACTGCTAGCCTGCTCTTAAACTTTAGGTTAAAGGCAATAAGTGCATGGAGAAAAAGTTGCGATTTGAAGTAAGGGTTAACTGTCAGCCTTGTCGTTTGGCTGGTTAGTTTGTTGCTGGTCATTGCCGGCCAAAAATAGTCCATAAGTTTAAGTTTGACCTTCAGCCAGGTAGTTTGACTGTTCAGGTTGCTGGTGAACACCAGCCATCAAAAAAATATCCATAGGCTCTGAAATAAAACGATAGGAATCATTAATTTGTTTCTGGAAAAAATTGAAGACATCCTCAGAACAAGCTTGGGAGAAATATAAGCTCTAGTCTGATTGAAAGTAATTTTGTGTGCCATTGGTAAATCATGAAACAAGTCTGCAAGTTGAAGCCTCAACAAACACATTTGCATGCAAGGGCACAGGAAAAGGGCGTATTTTTCCATCTTGAATTGCCTGCAAGCCACACTTATCACAGGTACCATCGTGATGTTCCCAGCTTCTTGTCTTGACACGCAGCATTGCCAGCCAAAATAGTCCATAAGGTAAGGTAAGGTTTCAGGGCTGCATCCGCCGAACGAGGGCAGCTTAGCCGGTAGTGAACCTCCAGTGAGGTTCGAGCCCCGAACAGGTTGCGAGGGTGGATACTCGACTTTCCATCGCAGGTGCACTGCCGCCTGCTCGTCTATAGTCCATAATGTCCGAGATAAAATTGCAGAGTTTGCTGTGCTATTGAGAAAAGGAAGCATTCCCTTGATGATCAAAGACAGTCTGGCTAGGCTAGGCATGAAAGAAAGAAAGAAAGACTACGCCAACAAGGTAACCCCTGTTTGCGTGAATTAAGGAAGAAGTTTACATCTGGTGCAAGCACCAGGCAAACCTCCACCATCAAACTAGGAAGGTCATTAGTGGGGGGCGGGAGGGTTCTGGAAAGAGTCATATGTTCTTTCCTTGATGTTTTTCAACCTCCTTCTTTCTTTTATGATATTTGTTGCATATTGAATAGAATGAGTATTTTGATCGAGAGTAAGTTTTCTTACTCTACACCGGTCTAGGCCAAGCTTAGTGAGGGGTAGTTCAGTATGACATTTATTAATGGTCCCCATCACTCCAATCACTCCAATCAGGGTGGTATATAGGCTTACTTTGTGGCATTGCTGTGCAAGGGCGTGTTTCAATCCATTATGCTGTTTAGTTGCTCTTGCTAGTTGTTGCTCTGGTCGAGTATCATAACAATATTTTACTTCAATGAGGTGTACATCCCAGCGCGAAGGGTGTATTGCCTGTATGTCTCTTTGATGGCCATTTTTCGTTCCAACTGCCAGTACACAAATAGCATCTGGTCTTGAGCAGGATCAAAGTTCGTCTGCTGAAAGGTTTGGTAGAAGCCATTGGGGTAAAGTCCTGTTGGCTACATGTGCCGGCAAGACCAGACTTGTTGAGCCATCTGTGTCTCACTTCCAATATCTGTAAAAATGATGTTTCCTCCAAAATCGCCTTTGTTCAAGCTTTTGATGATGAGCCTGGAAGCAATGTTACGTCTTTCAGTCACCATGTTTTGAATTGAAGCATACTGACAGCCAGAAAAGCATATGGATTCGGCTGTCTGGCTGATGACACAACAGACAAGATGTACTAGTGGCTCTGCCGTAGAGGTGGGCCGTTTTCTGAGTATAGAGTACCTTTTCTAAATTTCATGACATTCCTTTTCTGTCATGCATTAATTCTTGTACTGTTCCAAAAAGAATTGCTGGTTGTAAGATTCATGAAAAAGAGCAGTCTCTTCCAATAGTTGGAGTAACCTGAGTTGGTATTCGCATCTCCAAGTCTGTGATGCTTGCTCATGTGAGCTTTAAGTTTGTCTTTCATGTTTTGAAGTGGTGCAAGGCTGATTTTAGTGGTAGTATGAGTAGTCTCATTGTTCTCTTCTGCAAGCCAGTATGTATGGGCGAAAGGATTGCTATGTCATATGGGCGAAAGGATTGCTTAGGCATGCAAAATATAAGGGGCCTCCACATAGAAGGACTGTTTCAAGTTGTTGTGGCTTGCATGGAGGAGAAACATTTAGCTTGTTGTGGTTCAGAAAAGCAGACACATCATGGAAGCCTGTGGGACAAAACAGAGATGCAAGTTGTGCGGAGAAAATTACTGGTGGCGCAGCCTGCGGGGTACAGTCGAAAAGGTTAGATTACTTAGCTGTACCTGCTGAGCAAGGGCAGCTTAGCTGAAACAGTGGGGATGGGTACAGTGGAAAAGGACATGCTGTTCATCTTGTACATCATTAGCATTTCACAGGTCACAAGTAGGGGAGGTCACCTCCGAACAATACAGTATTGTGAGTCCAGGTGATTGTTTCAACTCGTCACATGTGGGCACGAAGTCTGAAGCGTGCCACGCTGCGGAAAACGTCCTAAGGAAGGTCCAGAAACATGTATCTGGGAAGGATGTATGGTGAACACGTGACCAGGGCCCTCTTTGTAGGGAGGGTGAACCATTGATGATAATAGAGCATTCAACATTCAGTGAAGTTTGCTGTCGCGCTCTCGCGGATGCGTATCAGAATAAGGTGCCCCAAAATCCAAGTGCCTCACCCTGAGGTCCACGACAAAACGAGCAAGATGAATGGGCTCACTCTTCAGCAGCCATTTTTTGAGGACTTTGTCAGACTGGCTTAATGGCAGATAGCATGTGTGACGACCAGCAATTGCCACACCGTGAGCTCAGTTGCATGCCAGCTTGGTAAACCCGATTTAAAAAGAGTCTTTCTAGCAATGGAGCTATACTACAGCAAGTAATTTTAGTCAGAATTGTGCAGTCGCATTGCCACCCAAAATTTGTTGAACTGTAAAGGCTCCAGACCACACTCGCGCTGATGCGCCATGAAAACTCTTCAACCTCGGAGGTCGTGTCCCTGACCATCATAATCCTCTTCAGCACTGTCAGCAGCCATTTTTGCACAGGATTGTCCACTTCTTAACCCTGTCGTAAGGAGGGGATGGCACGAACCTGGCTTGCGTACATTTCGGCAGGAATTGCGTACGTTTTAAGGAGCCACTAGTAAACATCTAACCTGTTGGTGAGGTCATTCTCCTGTATTAACTTTTTGATGTGGAAAGTACCAGCTGTGAATAAACATAGCGCTGCAACAGCCGCAGTATTGATATGAATTCAGATTGATATGTTTGTCACAAACCATACTCAGATACTTGAAGGAGTCTGTGTAGGGGAGCTGCATGCCATCATATGGAAGAGGATCACACGACTGTGATTGCCGAAAAAGGGCAGTGAAAAAGAATTATATTCACTGCACTTGTTTGGTTGAACATGTTCTTGTTTTGTAGAGCAGCACAAAGTGTCAACTTGCTGAACATGTGCGTCACAACGTCCATTCCCCGCCTCACAAACAGGGGACTCCACTGCGAGTTTAAAAGTAAGGATGATTGCCAGCTTGGCTGATTGGGGTGCGGTTGGTTATCGCCTACCAAAAAGTAATCCATGATGTCAGACCAGATCAGCAAGTGATGTCTGAAATGAATAGATTACAAGACAGGCTTAATCGCCAGCCTAGCCGCTAGGTTGTTTGTTCTGTGGCTGGTCATCGCAGCCAAGTTCAAAATGTTTGAGATGAGCAAAGTTTGTTGTGCTGTGTTAAGGAAGGAAACCAGAGACATTCTGACTAGGCTTCCACAGAAAACTTTCAAAAAGGTGAAAAAAGAAACAAAGAATTCTAGATAGCAGATTCTAGATCGCATGCCACCTATTTGCACAGCAGTACAAGAGCACTTGCCACAATGCCGATTTCCACTGCGCCAAAGGGAGGATTCCATGAAGAAGTGTGTGCAAGCTGATGAAACCTGCTCACTTTCCCAACATCATGCTTTGTGAGGTCAAGGTACAAATAGCGAGGCGGGATCAGTGGAGCACCCTCCTTATAAGGTTTATATCAGCAATATCCCTCCACACATTATTCATCCTAAACCTAAGGTCAACAGTAAAATCTGAGTAACAAAGAGGGTTCTCCTGCAAGAAGGCTTGTGTTTATGTATCACAACCCTGCAGTCCCTCAAATACGTGCAAGATACCAGAAGCCCAAGGCTAAAGCACAAGACCAGCTTGAAGGTCCTGCTTAAGGGATGCACTTATGGAGGACAGCATGCTGCTGCAGAATTAGCAGCTCTGAACCAATAAAACCGCCACACTCACGTAGCACAGCCCAATTAGATACAGACCGTCTAAGGTGACCGCTGCACGCCTAGCGTGCCCTTTCAGAAATTCTTCAAGTGTCTGGAGGGAGGACCTTAATTCATCATGTTATCAAAAGAACCCTGAGCTCCAAAACTGACTGCCATACAAATCAGCAGGAGTTATATATGGCTCAGCTAGCCACAGGGAAGTAAAAGGCCAGTCGCAAAGGGCAGTCCAAAACCACACACGCGATAAGCCGCTGCAAACATGTATGCTTTCTGCATGCTTAGACAGTACTGCCATGTCCAGTATCCAATGGAAATTCATGCTGATGTACCTGAACAACTAAGAGAAGTTTAATGCATCATCTGCTTCATAAATAAATGGGCATTTCAGCACCACTTCGAGTTGAAGGGAGGATTCCACTGAGAGATTTGCACACACAGATGAACCCTGCTCACATTCCTTAGATCAAGATAAGGGACATGCCATACGTCATACATGGTCAAGGTGCAAATGATGAGGGGGCACCATGGGGGCACCGTGCCCCCCATTCCGGACATGTGCATGCAGATCAGCATGGAGATCTACCAGAGGAGAAGCAAACCAAGAGTGATAGAGAGCAAACTTGTTGTTGCGGGGCTGAGGGTCCAGGTCAGCAGTATTTCACTTGATATTCAAAGTGGTCCCTAATCCTGGACCTCAGGTCAGTGGTAAGCCGGAGAACAGGAGGGGTTCCCTTGAAAGATGGCTTGTGTGCTCATGTGCTCATGAGGAAACTTTTGCAACCTCTCATTTTCAGGTCAGGATTGGGCACCGCTTATCACCCTCCCATTGGCTTTTTTTTGTTCTTGGCCCATGTTATGACCCCTTTTCTGTTATTTTCTTAGGGAGTGTGTGCGGCACAGGCCAGCTGGCCCTTATAGGTACAAATTATTTGAGGCTTACCAGGCCTTAGCCTGAGGCTTTAGGTCAGCTTCAAGGACCTTGGGGCCATGCTGTAACATAATTTCCCAACAGGGAATTAGAACTCTTTCAAGAGGTTAATTTACCTGATAGCAAAATTACAGTGTCATAGCCAGACCTCCAACCACAGCTCAGTAGGAAGCCGAAACCTTCACGCTCAGCATGCCCTTAAGAAATTTAGGTGCAGCGTCTGGAGGGAGGGCCCAAGCCCAGGAAACCCATACTCTTACCTGACAGGTATACATGCCAGCCAGAACATATTTTTAGCATAACAAAAATTTACAAAAAGCAGTGTCACGTGCAACACCATGCACACAGGCTGCTACATGCATGGGTTTGACTGCATGCAGTGACAATGCCCAAGGTGCATGAACCAACAAGAGACAAATCAAGCCTGCTGTATGAAAGAACAGGCACCAGTGGAAAGAACAGGCACCAAACTCCGTATTGTGTTGGGCACCGCATGATGTCACTCAGGGTATTTTACTGAATGCATGGTCATCGACATAAGCAATGGGCAGGCATAGACTGAATGAATGTTTTCTCTTGAATCTAGGTCCAGGCCACTAGATACCAAACCAAAAAAATTTAATATTTTATTGTCGTTATTAAACTTAGATATGTAGGCATGTAGCGGTGTGAAAAGTGGAGCCACTTTTGGGACCTCGGGTGCCTTGAGAAATGTATGCTTTCCAACCTTCAATTGCGCTGGATAAGGAGAGCGGAGAGATGGAGCAGCTCAGGGAGAAAGGATGGAATTATTTTCGCGTGTTCTGTGCTCCAGCTGCAGGTGGGACTTGAAAGCTTACAGACACACAGAATACATAAGTTTATGCTCCTTAGTCATGCAAACTGAAGCACTGCAAGACTATGCTAAATTCCCATGCCGTGCCTCGTGCTTGCAATATCAGGGTAATCCTGAACACTGGATGTGAGTCCAAAAAATGCAACTGCAAGCACAAGCATGCTTGTGCTTGCACATGCAACTGTTTTTAATTTGGTGCAAGCGCAAGCGCATTCTCATGCGAGCTGGTGCACGCGCACGCATGCGCACACATGCGCACACACACGCATACACACACACACACACACACACACAGTAACACACACAGTAACACAGCAACACACACGCACACACACACCAGATCCCCTGCCTGTGCATACACACGCATTTACGTTTGCGTGCTCATGAACACCATACATAGAATTTATATATGTTGTGTTACATACATCTGATGCACACGCATGCTTACGCAGGTGTACGCACACGCAGACATTGACACATGTGTGCACGTACACTAGCACATGCACACGCTCGCGCACGCCCATTGACGCACTGGCGTGTGCCACACTAATGCATGCGCGTGCTTTTGCTCAGTTGATTTGGTGCCTGCACATGCAGGTCCTCGCAACAAATGTACCATGGGCTTAGACATCAAACTGAGGGAGCTCTACCGTTCAGGAGGGCTTGGGTCCGAAGAGCGGTGGCTTGTGGGTGAGTTTGAATGCGTGCGCGTGTGGGTGTGCGTGTGTGCATGTGCGTGGTTACTTGTGCTGTGCCACTCAGCCTCGCTGCCACCCCACAGCGCCTCGCTGCCATCCCACAGCCACCCCACAGTTAAAGCACACATACGCATGTGTGCGGCACACGCCAGTGCGTCAATGAATGTGCACAAGTCTATGCATGTGCTAGTCTACGTGCGCATGCACACCAATATCTGTATGTGCATGCATCTGCGTGAGCATGTGTGTGCATTGGTAAACGCATAAACATGTGGTGCGTGTAAGTAAATGACCACGTAGACGTTTGTGCGTGTGTGTGCACAGGCAGGGGCTTGTGTGTGCGTGCGCGCATGCACGAGCGTGTGCATGTGTGTGTGTGTGTGTGTGCGTGAGTGCGAGCATGAGCGAGTGTGCGTGTGCATGCGTGTGTGTGTACGCACGCGCGTGTGCGTGCGTGCGTGTGTGTGCTTACTTATGCTCACATACGTGCATGCGTGCTTGTTCTAACCATGCAGCTCACCGGCTATCAGCTCCTCTCGTGCCAGCCCTGGCCAGTGCCCACGTGGCAGCAAAACCATGTGCAAGTGCAAGCCGGGCAAGTGCCGGCTAGAGGCCAGGGCGAGGTGCTGGCTCTGCCGCTGGCGCTGCGTCAAACATCCTTGCGACCCCACACATGGGCGCTGGCTTCTTTGCTTTGCCTCGCTGCATAACCTCGCATGCCCCCCTGTGGCTGCTTTCTGCGGATGGCGGGTGCAAGCCCGCGCATCGGCATGCTGCATAAGCATGCAGTGGTGGCTGCCGCCCTGCTGCCTCGCGCCTCGCCATTGCCTCAGCACCAGTTGGGGTTGTTGTGAGGCAGACGGCAGATGGCCAGTGCAGGTTGGCCCCTCCCGTTCATCCAAGCAGGCTTTGCTTGGCCTTCGCCGCTCTGGCTCGCTGCACCTCTTCCACTCCACCTCGCTTGCTAAGGCCTCACGCATTGCAGGAGTTCCAAAGGTCACACTGGAGCACACGCGCTGCCTGCAGCCCTGCCAGGGGCAGGTGCTGCCCTCCCAGTGCTGCGCTGCTCAAAGTCTCGCTGCCATACCACAGCGTCACTGGCAGGCAGCAGACCCAACCCACAGCAATTCACCCCCGGCATGCGGCGCGCTGCTGGCGCTGTGTTCCCCTGAACGCAAGCCACACACGCGCTTTGGGGGTGAGCAGCGCCCCGGGTGCGTTGCATGTCAACCCCGTGATGCACGCCCTGACAACGCAGGCGGCTCGCTGGCGGCGCTGCGCTTCTCCGCCCTCGTCACGGGCTGCGTGTCTGGCGAGCTGGCCACGGAGGCGCTGCAGGCAGCGTTCACGAGCATGGTGTACAAGCCGAGCATGGGGCCGGCACAGGCACGTCAGCTGCTGAAGACGATGATGGAGAACCTGAACAGGATCGCTGCGCCCAGGTGCGCCCTCTTGTGTGCCTTGTTGAGCAGAGGCGCGGTGCAGCGAAGGCACGCAGGTGGCGGGATGAGAGTGTTGGAGGAGCCGCACAGGGCCTCTGTGCCCGGGAGCGCCCCCCTCTGCTCGCCTTTGCCGCGAGGCCCGGCAGCAGCGCGCGAGCGCACCGCACGCCAGTCCCAGGGCGGTGCCAGACAACAACTGATCTCTCCATAGCACCCGTGCTGTGGATACGTGCCAGAGTGGCGGATACAGGCTGGGTGCCGTGCTGTGCTGCACCCCTTGCCCAGGTTGGATCCACCACAATGGGACATGCAGCTTTGTGATATGTCAGGGGGTGGGTCGGCGCACCCCTGCCCGGAGGGGGATGCAGCCAGGAACAAGCCCGACCTGTACCACATGCTGTGATATCCTTAGTGCATGTTGGCCGGCAGGATCCTGGACCGCCTGTCCATCCGATGCTTGGCGCTCATCTGGCAAGGCCACCTACGCCCACCCAGCACCTTTGCAGCATGCACAAGCAAAAAACGGGTTATGAGAGACGTGGGCGCGTTTGCACATCTGACCCTGCGTGTGCACAGGCCTGCGGACATCGTGCACCATCCCAGCTGGCGGCTGGCCATTATGGTGACCGCCATGCAGCCATGGGCGCAGCTCATCCCAGAATGGCAGCTCAAGGCCATCTTCTACTCATTCCTGGTACGTGCATGCATGTCAGGTAGGCGTGTGCAAGCTGCCTTTGTGCATGCGCGTGTGTGTGGGTGGGGGGGTGTATGTATTTGACTTGCATGTGGGTGTTGCCATGGGCACGTTTAAACATTTGCATGTTTGCACATCTTGTCTGTGTGTGTACACGCACCATCATCTTTGAGTACTTGTATGCCATGTCATGCTCTTCATGCGCCAGTGATTATTTAACAAACACGCCTGTGGGGGTGCACCTGCAATACACATGTACTCACGCGTGTGCGTGCTTGTTCTCTCCACCCCTTACACCTCCACCTGCAGGCAATTAACACGGCCACGCACCTCCCGGTGGACCTGCTGCAGCGCCGCATCTGCTTCTATACGGGCCCAACGCCGCCTCCCTTTGGCCAGGATGAAGACATCTTGTTCGTGCCGCTGACTGAGGCCAACTACTACCAGGTCAGTCCGAAGGTCAGAGGGTGGCTGTGCTGCTGGCTGAGGTCAGCCATTCGTTGTTGGTTCACCCGTCCGCTTGTTATAAGTGTTTACTGAAGACAGCATGCACCAGGCTTGCTCTTTGGTCTGGTGCGCGGCTGGTGGTGCTTGGGGCAGCAGCAGAGTGTGTGATCTGAGTTGGCGTGGGTGAAACAAGCAGGGCGCTTGCCTGCTCACGGAAGCACTCCTGACAGGTTCATGATGTGAAGGCCAACAGATGCAAAGCATGGATTGCGCTCAGCCAGGTGATGGTTGAGGCCGGGAAGCAGGTTGAGAGTAAGGAAAGGCTCATGTGCCCTCATCGCCAGCAGGGTAGTGCCTGCGCAGCCCCTGTCTGTGTCAGCCGTCTCTTTGTGTGCTTGAGGGTTTGGACAGCGGTGTGTGGGATGCGTGGGCTGGTGTGTCCCTGTGTGCCTTACGAGGCTGCTGCTTTGCACCTTGGATGCACTCTTACGCACAGAAAATAGAACGCACAGAAAGTCAGAGTAGAGAATGCACAAGCACACATACCCTTCGTGTGTAGCGCTAGCTGCTCACTGCATACCGCGCTCACTGCATGCCGTGCTCACTGCATGCCGTGTTCACTGCATGCCGTGCAAACCCACACGCAGGTGCTGCACGCAACCACGTGCATTCCCTTTGCTCCACGCAACCACGTGCATTCCCTTTGCTCACTGCATGCCGTGCAAACCCACACGCAGGTGCTGCACGCAACCACGTGCATTCCCTTTGTGTCGGTGCCCTGCACCTACATCTCAGGGATTGGGCGAGGGCTTTATTACGACGGTGTGTGTAGACGTACCTCTGTGCTGAAATGCGGGTCCATGCCTGTTTGGGTGTGAGCAAGCGTACATGAGCGCTTGGGGCTTCCCTGTCAGGCTGAAACGAGCCGCGCCGCGCGCCCTCAGGCTGCGTGGGAAAGGTAGCAATATTATGTGTGTTTCAAAGTGCTGAAGCCGCCTCTTGGCACTGAAATTGAGGCCGCTTGATCCAGCAGGCCTGAAGCATGGGGGCTTCGGCTTCAGGTGTGTACACCTGGTTGAGCAGCTGCAGCGCTGAGCTTTGTTGGCTTTTGCCCTGAATGCCTGCGCACCTGGCTCTGCACTCTGAAGGCCTGATAGCTCTGATGCGCTGCTTGGGGCTCAATAAGCTTTGACAGTGCACCGCCCACAGTGAGCTGTGACAGTGCACCGCCCTTAGTGAGCTGTGACAGCATGCAGTCCTCTATGAGCTCCAGGAGTGCATGGTGCTTCGTGACCGCTTCGTCATCTGTATGTATGAGCTGCCTGGCTGACTAGCTGACCGGTGCTGTAAGGACTTGTGCAGTGCCCAGGTCCTGGGAAAGCCCTCTTGCTGTGAAAACACGCATGCCGTGCCACTCCTCCAGGCAGGTGCTGCCGCTGGTGGTGGGCGCATGGCTTGGCACAGGAATGCTTGCATCAGTCCCTCAAGACCCCGTCTCTGTGGCAGTTTACCTTTGGTCCCTTTCGCGGCTGCTGCCCCCTCTGCCGCCGCCCCTTCTCAGCTGCGCCAGCTGCGGCTGCCGCCCCGCCGGCTCCCTCTGCTGCCACAGGCATTGTGCTTTTTGCTGCAGGGGCACTGGCTTTGCTGCAGGGGCGCTCCAACCAAAGCCACCGGCTGTGTGCTTTTTGTTGCAGGGGCACTGAGCGACTACCACCTGAACTTGAAGCTCACGGACCCGGCGTGGCCAGCCTTGCTGCTGAGCGCGGGCAGTGTGGGAGACCCAGTGCTGTCCAACGTCTGGGACAGTGAGTTTGGGCCTGGGATGGTGCTGCTTTGGGGCAGTGAGTCTGGACCTCTGGGAATGCCTGGGACAGTGAGTCGAGACCCTGGGGTAGTGCTGCATATTTGGACAGTGGGTCGAGACCCTGGGATAGTACTGCACTTGCAGTGAGTTTGGGCCTGGGATGGTGCTGCTTTGGGGCAGTGTGTCTGGGCCTGGGACCCTGCTGGGACAGTGAGTCGAGACCCTGGGGTAGTGCTGCATGTTTGGACAGTGGGTCGAGACCCTGGGATAGTACTGCACTTTGGGGCAGTGGGTCTGGGCCTGGGACTGCGCTGGGACAGTGAGTCGAGACCCTGGGATGGTGCTGCATATTGGGACAGTGAGTCGAGACCCTGGGATAATGCCGCACTTCGGGGCAGTGAGTCGAGACCCTGGGATGGTGCCACATTTGGGTGGGGGTTCTTGGTCTCGGCAGTGGGTATGCCCCAAGGCAAGCAACGCCCAGCTTGCCTTGCACATGCGCCGGTGCGCCCAGGAGCTGTGTGTACGCGTCCCATGCTCTTTGCGGCTCCTGGGTGTGGCTGGTGCTGCCTGATGTTGTAGCGCTTGACGCCGGGCCGTGAACGCAGGAGTACAGATGAGAACCTGCCTGCCTGCCTGCCTGAGTGACTGTTTGACCGTGCAGTTGTTGTGCTGCACTACCAGCCATGGTTCCATACTTTGGGGAACCGTAGTCAGCTCCCAGACTTAGTTGCTGCACTGCATATCTGGGCACTCTTTTTGCTATTGCTGTGGCAGTTGGTCCTACCACGGTGCTAATATGTGCGTCGCTCACTCGACAAACGCCATGGCTGGTTACAAGGAAAAACCTTAGAACTGTGGGTTGATGCGGTTGCACCAACACAACACGTCCCTCCTCAACACAATTGAGGTGTATTAACCGCGTTCAGGAGCATCACCGCATCGCTGCAGTGATGCAAGCCCCTTGTGCCACGCTGCTCCACGTCTCGTCTCCCTCCCCCGCAGCATTCCTGCCGTGGAGGTCGCTGAAGGAGCACGCCTTTGCGCACGTGAGCATGCTGTGTACCACAGCCCACTTTGTACACCGACTCCCTCGAGGGCGGCTTCCCAAGACGTGAGTGAGGGGCGTCCGCAGGAGTGCTGGCGCCTGTTTGCTGTTGCCCTGGTGCTGGTTTGCCAAAATGCTGATGCCTGCTTGCCATGCGATGCCAGCAAGCCTGCTTCTGCGCACAACGACAGCCTGATCTGCCACGACCAGCAGTCTGGCGGCACGCACCTGGTGTAAGAAGCTCCCAGCTTGGGGAGGGGCCACGCTTGCACTCATCAATTCTGGCAGGCACAAACAGAGGCTGAAAATTGGTGCTGCATGGGACACAGAAGTTGCCATGCATGGGACTGTTTGTGGGGGCGGTTGCTCCGCATGCGGGGCCTTGCTTTGGTGCCTTGTGCGGCTTGTGTTTCTTGCTGTGCTTCCAGGGACGACTCCTTGGCCGTGACTGCAAGGCGGGCCTCGGGGCCCACACAGAGTTTGGCTGCAGTGCTTGCTGTGCATGCAAGGGAGGATTTCGTGGCCACAGGTGCCTATACCTTCTCTATGCTCGCCGCGGTGGCCCCTGTGCAACTGGCTGCGTCGTGTCTGTCGTGCTTGCAGGGAGGACTTCTTTGACCGCGAGTACATGGCCGACCCAGAGGCCCGCTTCAGGGCCTGGAACAAGGCCTTTGAGCTGTCCTGTGCCTGCATGCCCGAACACCCCCTGGACGCCATCCTGGTCAGCTTTGAGCAGGCTTGTCCATGTGTGGATGGCCCACTGGCATACGCGAGGACGTTGAGCGCGCAGGTGCGCAAAAGCACTGGGTGTGCTGGGCTGCGCAAGAAACAATGAGCGTGCAGGTGCGCAAAAACACCGAGAGTGCTGGGCTGCGCAGAAGCACTGGGCGTGCAGGTGCAAACGCTGGGCTTTGCTTGCCCCCTGTATTGTCAGGGTTGGCGTGCGCATGCAGGCAGGTGGGGGCATGTGGGCTGCCTCAGTGCAGGCTGCGCGGTGGGGCAGAGGGACAAAGCTGGCTGCCTCTGCGCCTAGGATTTGTTTGCCACATGATTGTGACCAAGCCCAGCATGTGGGCCTCCGCTGCAAGCATGCAAGCATGGCCCTGGCAAACACCCCACCACATACCACTGTGAGCATGCAAGCATGGCCTTGGCAAACACCCCACCACACACCACTG
>LFCJ01000522.1_pt1 | contig 24100 bp, 27 predicted proteins | sample 643141 | NCBI WGS metagenome assembly LFCJ01 (sample SAMN03766243, study PRJNA286221) | soda lake metagenome | biome: soda lake; feature: Kulunda steppe; material: water; isolation source: sample B1-Br-g2 brine of Lake Bitter-1 | place: Russia: Kulunda steppe | collected 2010-07
AACTGAAGTCGCTGATCAGAAAGGCCGCTGCGCGAACCTACGATCACCTCTGGGCAGCCGTCGGCCAGGTCTGCGACCTGTTCTCAGACGAGGAGTGCTACAACTTCTTCAAGGCAGCAGGCTATGAGGCCGATTAACCGCGACACGCTCTAGGGGGCGAGCACCGCGACGAGGCGCGCACGCGCACCGGGCAGCGGCCGCTCGCCGAGCGCCGGGGCGAGCCGGTTGGCGAGGAAATGCCCCGTCACTGTGAGCCCGTCGCGCAGATCGGACGCATCCGCCGGCCCCTGGCCCATGAGGCAGGCAGGCAGCGGCAGGAGCCGTCCGGCCCAGTCTCCGGCCCCCGCCCGACTCACCGCGCGGCCGGTGCGCGGCGAGACATAGGCGAGATCCTCGCGCGTCCCGGTGACCGCGCAGCGCCCGAGATCGAGCCCGAAGCCCGACTGCTCCAGAAGCAGCATCTCCCAGCGCAGATAGGCCAGTGGCCAGCCCGGCGCGCCGAGCTCGTCGAGCAGCGCGGTGGAGGCGGCGTAGAGCGCGGGCTGGGGCTGGCGTTCGGGCAGGGTGAAGCCGAGCAGCCCGCACACCGATGAGAGCGCGAGCAGCGCGGCACGCTCCCCCATCAGCCCGGCGGCGCGCTGGCGCAGCGGCTCGACCGTGTAGTGGCCCAGATGCTCGTCGAGCCGGGCGCGCCAGGTCACGTCGAGCTGCGCACCGGGCTGCAGCACCGGCGTCAAGCGCCGCCCGGCGCCGCCGCGCACCACCCCGGCATGGCGGCCATGCGCGGCGGTGAAGACCTCGATGATCGCGGCGCTCTCGCCGTGCCGGCGCACGGAGAGAAGCGCGCCCTCGTCGCGCCAATCCATACCCGGCAATATCCGCCGCAAAAGCGCCGCGACAAGCCCTTGCGGGGGCCGCTGCGGCGGGTCATGGTCAGGCGCATGCAGGCGCGTTTGAGCAACCCGGCGCGGTTTGGCGCGGCCGCGATCGCGCTGGTGGGGGCGGGATCGCTCGCCGCGCAGCCCTGGGTGACGGCGCAGGTGACCGGCGTGGCGCCGCTAAGCGTCGCATCGCTCGCGGTGATGTCGGCCTTCTTCACCAACCTGACCGCGCTCATGTGCGTGCTGCTGTTCGCGGCCGTCGCACTGACCGGCCGCCGCGCGGCCTGGGCGACCGGGATGCTGGCGGCCTCGATGATCGTCGTCGCGCTGGTCTATCACCTGCTGCTGGCTGAACTGTGGGATCCGCGCGGTATCGCGCTGTGGGCCGATCGGGGTCTGCATACGGTGCTGCCGGCGATGGTCTGCGGCTGGTGGCTTTGGGTGCCGTCGCGGCCTCTGCCCTGGCATGCGCCGCTGGCATGGCTGATCTGGCCGGGGCTCTATGCCGGGCTCGCGCTCGGGGGCGGCGCGGTGCGGGGCTGGTATCCCTATCAGTTTCTCGATGTCGCGGCGCTCGGCGCGGGGGCAGTGGCGGGCAACATGGCGGCGCTTGCCGGGGTGTTCCTGCTGGCGGGGTACGGGCTTTGGGCGATCGGGCGTCTCTCGGCTCAGTCCGACAGGCCCGGCTCGTCGAGCAGGTGACGCCCGGCGCGATCCTCGATCTCGATCACCCACAGATCGGGGTCAAAACCACGCTGGCGCGCGATCGCGGCCTCGACCTCGCCGTCCGCCCCCGAGCGGATCGCCATCCAGCGCCGCGTCCCCGCCAGCGGATCGAGCGCGCGCTCCCACAGCGTGGCGTTGCCGTCGAGGGTGTTGACCTTGACCATCACCGCCCCCGCCGTCGGATCGCCATGCGCGGTCACGAAGGCGGGGATATCGGCAAGGCGCAGCCGCGCGAGATAGGCATGGACCCAGAAATCCGAGGTCAGCCGCGGCTCCGGCATCGCTCAGTCCCCGTCGCCGAAATCGAGCCCCATCTCGCCGTAACGCTCGGCTTCCTCCAGCCAGCCGGGGCGCACCTTGACCTGCAGGAAGAGATGCACGGGGCGGCCGAGGAATTCGGCGATCTCTGCGCGCGCGGCTTGGTTGATCGCCTTGATCGTCTCGCCGCGATGACCGAGCACGATGCCCTTGTGCCCGTCGCGCGCGACATAGATGAGCTGGTCGATCCGGGTCGAGCCGTCCTTGCGGTCCTGCCAGCTCTCGGTCTCGACGGTGAGCTGATAGGGTAGTTCCTCATGCAGGCGCAGGGTGAGCTTTTCGCGGGTGATCTCGGCGGCGATATGGCGCATCGGCGCATCCGCGATCTGATCCTCGGGGTAGAGCCACGGCCCCTCGGGAAGCTGCGCGCCGAGCCAGTCGCGCAGATCCTCGACGCCGTAGCCGCGCTCGGCGGAGATCATGAAGGTGGCCGCGAACGGGTAGGCCGCGTTGAGCTTCTCGGTGAGCGCAAGCAGCGCCTCGGCCTTCACCCTGTCGATCTTGTTGATGGCGAGCGCGACCTGCTGTCCGGGGCGGGCGCGCTCATGCAGCGCGGCGATCACGGCCTCGACGCCCGGCGTGAGGCCGCGATGCGCCTCCACCAGCAGCACCACGATATCGGCATCCGCCGCGCCGCCCCAGGCGGCAGCGACCATCGCCCGGTCGAGCCGGCGGCGCGGACGAAACAGGCCCGGCGTGTCCACGAAGACGATCTGGCTCGCCCCGGCCATGGCGATGCCGCGAATGCGCGCGCGGGTCGTCTGCACCTTGTGGGTGACGATCGAGACCTTGGCCCCGACCATGCGGTTGAGCAGGGTGGATTTGCCGGCGTTGGGTTCGCCGATGAGGGCGGCGAAGCCCGCGCGGGTCGGCGCGTCAGACATGCCCGGCCTCCATGCGTTCGAGCAATGCGCGCGCCGCGCCCTGTTCGGCCTGGCGCTTGCTGCCGGCCTCGGCGGATGCGGTCTCGCCGCTGTCGAGCCGGGCCTCGACAACAAAGCGCGGCGCATGGTCGGGCCCGGAGCGTGCGCATTCGACATAGGCCGGCGGCGGCTGGCCGCGCGCCTGCGCCCATTCCTGAAGCGCGGTCTTGGCGTCGCGCGCGCCATCCTCGGCGGTCGCGATGCGCCCACCCCAAAGCCGCAGCACCAACGCGCGCGCGGCCTCGAAGCCGCCATCGAGATGCACCGCCGCGATCACAGCCTCCATCGCGTCGCCCAGCAGCGCCTCCTTGCGCCGCCCGCCCGAGAGCATCTCGGAACGCCCGAGCCGAAGCACCTCCCCCAGCCCGATCTCGCGCGCCACGTCGGCGCAGGTCTCCTTGCGCACCAGCGCGTTGTAGCGCGGCGCGAGCTGGCCCTCGCGCGCGCCGGCATCGGCCTGCATCAGCGCCTCGGCGATCACCAAGCCGAGCACCCGGTCACCGAGAAACTCGAGCCGCTGGTTGTCGGGGCGCGACTGCGTGGCGATCGAGGGATGCGTGAGCGCGCGCTGCAGAAGATCGGGCCGGGCAAAATCATGCCCGATGCGGCGCGCGAAGGCGGCCTGCTCGCCCGACAGTCTCACTCCAGCCTCTCGAAGAACCGGTCGCTGCGCCAGGTCCAGAAATACAGCATCGAGTCCCCCGCCGAGGAGAACACGACATGGCGCGTGCGGCCGATCAGCTTGTCCTCGGACACGAAACCGACGCCGCCCACGGCCTGCGGAAAGCGGCTGTCCTGGCTGTTGTCGCGGTTATCCCCGATGAAGAAGTAGTGCTCCTCGGGCACGGTGAAGGCATCGGTGTTGTCGCCCGGCGAGCCTTCGCTGATCTGCAGGATGTTGTAGCTGACCCCGTTGGGCAGCGTTTCGCGCAGGCGCGTCTTCTCGCAGGTGCCGCCCTCGCCGACCGGGGCGTTGGCGCAGCGCGGATAGCCGCCCATCGAGCCCTGCGGCAGGTAGGGCTCGGTATGGGTGCCGGCATCCTCCTGCGGCAGCGCCTCGCCGTTGAGGATGACCTGCCCGTCGCGCATCTGCACCTCGTCGCCGGGCAACGCGATCAACCGCTTGATGTAATCCGCCCCGGTCACGGGATGGCGAAACACCACGATGTCGCCATATTCCGGTTCCGACCCGAAGAGCCGCCCCTCGATCGGGCACAGGGCGAAGGGGCAGGAATACTGCGAATAGCCATAGGCCATCTTGTTGACGAACAGGAAGTCCCCGACGAGAAGCGTCTCCTTCATCGAGCCCGACGGGATCCAGAACGGCTGAAACAGCAAGGTGCGAAACACCGCGGCGATCAGCAGCGCATAGACGATGGTCTTGATCGACTCGACGATGCCGCCGCCCGTATCGGTCTGTTGTGCCATGCCCGCGCCATACCCCCGCCTGAAACCCCGCGCTTCATGCGGGCCGGGCGGTGCGAAGTCAAGTTGTCAGCGGGGGCGCGCCTCGATCACGACCACGGCCTGCGCCCAGGGGTGATCGTCGGTGAGGGTCACATGGATGAACGCCTCGTGCCCGTCGGGCGTCATCGCGGCGAGCCGGTCGGCGGCCCAACCTGTCACATGCATCACGGGCTGGCCGGTGTGCAGATTCGACACCGACATGTCGCGCCACGCGATCCCCATGCGCAGCCCGGTGCCGAGCGCCTTCGAACACGCCTCCTTGGCCGCCCAGCGCTTGGCGTAGGTTCCCGCGACATCGGCGCGGCGCTCGGATTTGCGCCGCTCGGTCTCGGTGAAGACGCGATTGCGGAACCGGTCGCCGAAACGCGCCAAGGTGCCCGCGATACGGTCGATATTGGCGAGATCGGTGCCGATGCCGAGGATCATGACGGCGCGCGCGCGGCGTCCATGCACTGGCGCATCTCGGCGATCGCACCGCCAAGACCGCGAAAGAGCGCCTCCGCGATCAGGAAATGCCCGATATTGAGCTCCGCGATCTGCGTCATCGCGGCGATCGGCGCGACCGTGTCATAGGTCAGCCCGTGCCCGGCATGGACCTCGAGGCCGGCATCGGCGGCATGACCGGCCATGGCCCGGATCCGGTCGAGTTCGGCGTCGCGCGCTTTGAGACGCCCCTCCAGGTGCAGGTCGCAATAGGCGCCGGTGTGAAGCTCGACGATGTCGGCACCGATGGCCGCGGCGGCATCGATCTGCGCGGGTTCGGGCGCGACGAACAGCGAGATCCGGCAGCCCGCCGCGGCGAGCGGCGCGATGAATCCCCGCAACCGCGCGGAATCGCCCGCCACATCGAGCCCGCCCTCGGTGGTGCGCTCGGCGCGGCGCTCGGGCACGAGGCAGACGGCATTCGGGCCGTGCTGCAGCGCGATCGCCTGCATCTCGGGGATCGCCGCCATCTCCAGATTGAGCGGGACGGAGATCTGCGCCGCGAGGCGCGCGATGTCGTCATCGACGATATGCCGGCGATCCTCTCGCAGATGCGCCGTAATCCCATCGGCGCCGGCCTGCTCGGCCAGAAGGGCGGCCTTTACCGGATCGGGATAGTCCGTCCCGCGCGCGTTGCGCACCGTCGCGACGTGATCGATATTGACGCCGAGTCGGAGCGGGCCATCGGGGTTCGTGGGCGACATCGAGACTTCTCCTCGGATTCCTCTCCGGTTCTAGTGCAGCGCACCGCGAAGCGCAAAGCCCCCTTGCGCCGCTGCGGCATGGTCGACCCGAGCACCCGGACGCCATGTCGCGTGCAATCCTTGCACGTGGCGTCGGCGTGGTTTGCGATCATATCCGCGCGGCGGCACCGGGCAGTTCGTCTGCGTTCAGCAGTGTCGGCGCCGGGGGCTGCGGCGATCGGGCGCTGTCACGCCGCGCGCCGGGGGATGAGCGTCATGGAGGTGTTTCGCGGGCACGCACCCTCGCGGCCGCGCCGGCAGGCGCGGGAACCGAGCGTGAGTGCGGCTGGCGTCCGTCATCGTCGGGTGCTTCCGGCGCCGCGCGCATGGTAACGGCACCCGGTGCGCAAACAGCGAGGGAGCAGATATGAGCCGCGCGACGCTCGAGCGCCACCAGGTCTGGGTTTATCTCGCCGCGATCGGGCTCGGCCTGGCAACCGGGCAGCGGCTGGAGCATTCCGCCGGCGCGCTCGAATCGGCGCTGTGGCCGGTTCTGGGCCTGCTGCTGTTCGTGACCTTCACGCAGGTCCGGCTGAACCGCCTGCCCGAGGCGTTTCGCGACCGGCGCTTCATGGCGGCGGCGGTGTCGGGAAACTTCGTGGCGGTGCCACTGATCGTGTGGGGGCTGTTGTGGCTGGTGCCGGACGATCCGGCGATCCGGCTCGGTGTGCTGCTCGTGCTGCTGGTGCCCTGCACCGACTGGTTCATCACCTTCTGCCATCTGGGCGGCGGCGACACCGGGCGTGCCATCGCGGTCACGCCGGTCAACCTGCTGGTGCAGATCGCGCTGTTGCCGGTCTATCTCTGGCTGTTCATGGGCCGGAGCTTCGTCGACATCCTCGCCGCCGGACCGATCATCACCGCCTTCGTCATGCTGATCCTGCTGCCGCTGGCAGGGGCGTGGCTGCTGGAGCGGTGGAGCCTGCGCCATGCCGCCGGCGCGGTTGTCATCGACCGGCTCGGCGGCGCGCCGGTGCCGCTGGTCGTGTTCCTGATCGCGGCGTCGCAGGTGCCGAGTGTCCGCGATGCGCTGCCGGTGCTCGGGGCGGTGGCCGGGGTCTTTGTCGCCTTTCTGGTCGCCGCCCTGCTCCTCGGCCTCGTGCTGGCGCGGCTGTTCGGCCTGCCGGACCGCTCGGCGCGGGTGCTCATCTTCACGCTGGGCACGCGCAACTCCTTTGTCGTGCTGCCGCTCGCGCTGGCGCTGTCGGCCGAGTGGGGGGCGGCCATCGTGGTGATCGTCTTTCAGTCGCTGGTCGAGCTGTTCGGCGTGATCGGGTATCTCTGGCTGGTGCCGCGGATCGTGCCGCGCGCACGCGCGCGGCGCTGACCGCGCGGCGCCTTGCAAGATGCGCCGGTTTCGCCCCATCCTGTCGCGATGAGCCCCTCCGACCGCCCCGCCCCCCGTCTGCGCATCCGCATCGTTTTTGCCGAGGACGCGATGATCGGCCCCGGCAAGGCCGAGCTTCTCGAGCGGATCGACCGGACCGGGTCCATCGCCGCGGCGGGGCGCGAGATGGGGATGAGCTACAAGCGCGCCTGGATGCTCGTGGGCACGCTGAACGCGATGTTTGCCGACGCGCTCGTGGACAGCACGCGCGGCGGGCCGGGCGTCGGCGGGGCGGTGCTCACGGAAAACGGGCGCCGGGTGCTCACGCTCTACCGCGCCGTCGACGCCGCGGCCGCCGAAGCGGGGGCCGACCAGCTTGCTCAATTGCGCGCGCTGCTGCGGGATATTCCCGGCGGAAAATAACCCTTGCCGGCGCGCCGATCTTCCTGCGATATGTTTTGCCAGACATACCATCGGGGGTTCCGCATGACCGTCTCCTTCGCCCGCCGCCGCATACTCGACGCGCTCGCAGCACTCGGGCTCGCCGCCGCCCCTGCCGCCGCGCAGGATGATGCGCCGGTCATCGCCGCGGCCGCGGACCTGCAATTCGCGATCGAGGAAATCGCGGAGCAATTCACGGACGAGACCGGGATGGAGCTGCGCCTGTCGATGGGCTCGACGGGCAATTTCGCGCGCCAGATCCGCGCGGGCGGCCCGTTCGAGATCTTCATGGCCGCCGACGAGGAGTTCATCGCCGATCTGCACGACGACGGCTTCACCCGCGACGAGGGCGATCTCTACGCCATCGGGCGGGTGGTGATCATGACCCCGCATGGCTCGACGCTCGAGCCCGACGCCGAGCTCGACGGCCTTGCCGACATGCTCGCCGCGGGCGAGATCACCCGCTTCGCCATCGCCAACCCCGACCACGCTCCCTACGGGATGCGCGCGCGCGAGGCGCTGATCGCCAGGGGGATCTGGGACGATATTCAGCCCGTGCTCGTGCAGGGCGAGAATGTCAGCCAGGCGGCGCAGTTCGCGCTGTCGGGCGATGCCGAGGGCGGCATCATCGCCCTTTCGCTGGCGCTCGCCCCCGATGTGAGCGCGCGCGGCAGTTACGCGCTGATCCCCGAGGACTGGCACGCGCCGCTGCGCCAGCGCATGGTGCTTCTCGAGGATGCCGGCGAGGTGGCGGAAGCGTTCTATGCCTTCATGATGGAGCCCGCGGCCCGCGAGATCATGGAGCGCCACGGTTTCGGTCTGCCCGGGGAGTGACCCATGGACTGGACGGCGCTCTCCCTTTCGCTGCAGCTCGCGGGCTGGACGGTGGCGTTCCTGCTGCCGGTCTCGGTGCTGGCGGGGCGGTACCTCGCCTACCGGCAGTTCCGGGGCAAGGGGCTGGTCGAGGCGCTGGTGATGCTGCCGCTGGTGCTGCCGCCCACGGTGTTCGGCTTTTATCTTCTGGTGTCCTTCGGGCGCAGCTCGCCGATCGGACAGGCCTGGCAGGAGGCCTTCGGCAGCCAGCTCGTCTTCAGCTTTCCGGGGCTGGTGATCGCCTCGATCATCTTCAACCTGCCCTTCGCCATCCTGCCCGCGCAGCGCGGCTTTCAGGCCATCCCCGTTGAGGTGCGCGAGGCCGCCAGCTGCTGCGGGATGTCGCCGCTGCGCAGCCTGCGCTCGGTCGAGCTGCCGCTGGCCTGGCCCGGCGTGGTCACGGCGATGGTGCTGACCTTCGCGCATACGCTGGGGGAGTTCGGCATCGTGCTGATGGTCGGCGGCTCGATCCCGGGCGAGACCCGGACCATCGCCATCGCCATCTATGACCGGGTGCAGGCCTTCGACAATCGCTCCGCGGCGGTGATGTCGTCGGTGCTGGTGGCGATTTCGCTGTTCACCATCGCGGTCACCTTCTGGCTGTCGGCGCGCGTCGGGCGGCGGCTTGGATGACGGGCGCGGCGCGATGACGCTCGAGGTGATGGCGCAGGCCGAGAGCCCGATCCCGCTCGATGCGGCGTTCCGCGTCGCGCCGGGCGAGCTTCTGGCGCTGGTCGGCCATTCCGGCGCGGGCAAGACGACGCTGCTGCGCACCATCGCGGGGCTGTGGCGGCCGCAGCGCGCGCGTGTCGCGGTGGACGGTGTTGCCTGGCTCGACACGCAGGCGGGGCTGGATGTCCCCATCCACCGGCGCCGCCTCGGCATCGTGTTCCAGAGCTACGCCCTGTTTCCACACATGACCGCAGCGCAGAACGTGATGGCGGCAATGGATCGGAAGGATGCGGCCGAGGCCGCGCGCATCCTCGATCTCGTCAACCTGCATGGTCTCGCCGATCGCCACCCGGCGCAGCTTTCAGGCGGGCAGCAGCAGCGCGTGGCGCTGGCGCGCGCGCTCGCGCGCCGGCCGAAGGCGCTCCTGCTCGACGAGCCCTTCTCGGCCGTCGACCGCGCCACGCGCGAAAAGCTCCACGACGAGATCATCGCGCTGCGCGCCCATCTGGAGATGCCGGTCGTGCTCGTGACGCATGACGTCAACGAGGCGCAGATGCTCGCCGACCGGATGGTGGTGCTCGATGCCGGCCGCATCGTGCGCGCGGGCACCACCGCCGAGGTCATGGCCGACCCCGACGCGCTGCGCGCCATGGGCATCCGCGAGCTCGCGGCGATGCTGCCCGCGACCGTGGCCGAGCACCTGTCCGACGGGCTGACCCGGCTCGACGCGGCAACGGGGCCGCTGTTTCTGCCGACCGTCGCGGCGGCGCCGGGCACGCGGCTGCGCATGCGCATCATGGCGCATGACGTGATCCTGTCGCGCGGCCGGCCCGAGGGGCTCTCGGCGCAGAACATTCTCGCCGGAACCGTGGCGCGGATCGTGCCCGGCGCGGGGCTAGGGGTCATGGTCCATGTCGCGCTGGGCGATCAGGAGATCGTCGCGCGCATCACCCGCCGCGCCGTCGAGCAGATGCGCCTGCGCCCCGGCGACCCCGTCCACGCCATCGTCAAATCCATGTTGGTGGCGCGCGACCATGTCGCCCGGCAGCAAGCGGACCCCGCCGGGTCTGAAGGCGGCGCATGAATGCGAAGAAACGCGACCGCTCAGACGCGGCGGTGCAGCCGGTTGTCGATATAGAGCAGCGTCGAGGCGATCAGGACGGCGGCCACGGCAAGGATCAGCGTCACCGCCATCATGGTGACGACGTCATGTGTGCCGATCGCGCGCATCACCAGAAAGCCCATGCCCCGATGCGACGCGAAGAGTTCGCCGATGATCACCCCGAGCAGGGTCAGCGAAAACCCGACCCGCAGGCCCGAGACGATCTCGGGCAGCGTCGCTGGCACCAGGATATGCGTCGCGGTCTGCATCGGCCCCATGCCGAGCACGCGGCTGGTGCGCAGGAAGACCGGGTTGATGTTCTTGACGGCGTTCATGGTGAAAATCGTCACCGGGATCACGCCATGGATCGCGCCGAAGGCGACCTTCGCCTCCAGCCCCAACCCGAAGACGAGCAGGATGACGGGGTAGAGCGTGATCTTGGGCAGCGAATAGAGCGCGACGAGGATCGGCTCGGCCACCGCGCCCGACAGGCGGTGCGCGCCTAGAAGCGTGCCCACGCCAAGCCCGATCAGCACCGCGATGATCAGCGCGTAAAGCAGCGCCAGCCCGGTCTCGGCGGCGTGCGGCCAGAACCCCGGCGAGGCCAGCAGCTCGCCCGCGCGCAGCGCGGTCGCGGCGGGCGATGAGATCGCCACATCGCCGGCGCCCATGTGCAGCAGCTGCCAGATCACGAGGATCCCGGCGATCACCAGCGCGATGTCGAGTGCATAGGTCGTATTGCGCGTCATGGTCCCCCGGCCCGTTCAAAGACCCTGGCGGCGCAGAAGGCGCTGCTCGATGCTGTGCAGGGTCATGTTGATCGCGGTCACGAGCACGAGGATGAACAGCATCAGCGCATACATCGTCTCGTTGTCGAAGTTGTCATAGGCAAAGGAAATGGCGTATCCCAGCCCCCCCGGCGCGAGGATGAACTCGGCCGCGATCACGCCGATGAAGGAATACGCGACGCTCAGCTTCAGCCCGGTGAAGAGGTTGGGCATCGCCGCCGGGATCTGGACGCGCAGCGCGGTGGCGAGCCGGCCCATCTGGTGCATGCGCGCGACCTTCGCATAGACCCGCGGGATCTTGTCGAGCCCGTTGAGCGTATTGATGATCATCGCCACGACGGCGAACATGAAGCCGATCGCGATCATCGGCAGGTTGTTCATCCCGAAGATGAACACCAGCAGCGGATAGAAGACGAAGAACGGCACGGCGTAATAGGTCGTCAGGAACGGATCGAGTGCCCGGCGCAGCCGCGGGACGGCGTGCACCCCCGCCCCCGTCGCGAACCCGACCGTCACCGAGAGCAGGCAGGCAATCGCGACATTGCTCAACGTCTGCACGAGATCACCGGTGAGTTCCCCCGAGGCCAGCAGCGCCCACAGCTCGGTGACCATCGCGGTGGGCGGTATCATCGTGTGCGTTGATATCCGCCCCGACTGCACCAGCCATTCCAGCACCGCGAAGGCGGCGAACACGATGGCGAGGCGGATCCAGGCGAGCCGCGTCATCCCGCCTCCCGGTCGGCCTGCCCCGGCTCGGACCCGTAGCCCATCGCCGCCTTCGACTCCGCGCGCAGCATCTGCCACAGCCGGCCCGTGATATGGCCGAAGGTCTCGCCCTCGAGCATGCTCGAGTCGCGATCGCGCGGCCATCCGGTCTCGATCGTCTCCAGAAACCGGCCCGGCCGCGCCGACATCGCGCCAATCCGGTCCGACAGCATCGTCGCCTCGTCGAGCGCATGGGTGATCAGCAGCACCGTGGCGCCGGTTTCGCGCCACAGCCGCAGAAGCTCGTCCCCCATCAGCAGCCGGGTCTGGGCATCGAGCGCGCCGAAGGGCTCGTCGAGCAGGATCAGCCGCGGCTGCAGCACCAGCGTGCGCGCGATGCACACCCGCTGGCGCATGCCGCCGGAAAGCTGCGCCGGGTAGGCCTGCGCGAAATCGCGCAGACCCATGAAACCGAGCGCATACGCCACCCGCTTGGCGATCTCGGCGCCATCGACGCCCTGCCGGCGCAGCCCGAACGCGACGTTGTCGGACACGGTGAGCCAGGGAAAGGACGCATCCTCCTGAAACACCGCGCCGACCCCGTCGGGCACGTTGCCCTTGACCGGCTTGCCCTCGAACGCGACCTCCCCCTCGCTCGGCGGCGAAAGCCCGGCGAGCACGTCCATGCAGGTGGACTTGCCGCAGCCCGAAGGGCCGACGATGGAGAAGAACTCACCGCGGCGCAGTTCCAGGTCGATCGGACCCAGCGCGTGCACGGGCGGGTTGCCCGCCACCGCCGGGTAGACGCGCGTGACGCCGCTCAGGCGTGCGTGTATCTCACCGGCCAAGTGCCGCCTCCCTCACTCGCTGCGCAGATCTTCGGGCAGGAAGCTCTCATCGACGACCTCAGACCAGTCGACATCCTCGTCGATCACGTCCACGAGCCGCAGCCCCTGCATCTTGCGGTCCATCTGCTCGAAGTTGAACCCGCCCTCGGACCAGTAATCGATATCGAGCATCGCGTTGACGGCGGTTTCCATCACCTCGACATCGCTCTCATAGGCCTCGGCGAAGATGCGCGCGGCCTCCTCGGGGTTCTCCTGGATGAACTGCACGCCCATGCGCCGCCCCTCGATCAGCGCGCGAAGCTCGTCGGGCTTCTGCTCGGCCATCTCGCGCGTGGTGATGCCGACGGTCTGACTGATGCGCGGCAGCGCCTCGTCGAGCTCCAGCACCGCCTTGTAATTGTCGCGGTTGGCGGCCCAGACGGGCTCGAGGATCGGCACGGCGTCGGCGCCGTCCTGTTCGAGCATGGTCAGCCCGTCACCAATCCCGCCCGCGGCGATGAGCTCGACGTCATCGGACGATATTCCCGCCTCGTCGAGCGCCATGCGCAGCGTCATGTCGGTGACCGATTGCGGGCGCGTATAGGCGATGCGCTTGCCCTCGAAATCCTCTATGGACTCGATGTCGCTGTCGGGCATCGCGACCCAGAGAATATCGGCCACGGTATCGGCGCCGGTATTGGTGATGACGATCTCGCGCCCGGACAGATGCGCCGAGACCGCCGCGGCGAGGCTCGTCTCGCCGTAGAGCAGATCGCCCGAGAGCACGTTGCGCACCGTCGTGCCGCCGCCCGAGGAGGTCAGGATGTCGCCGATCTCGACGCCCGCCTCCTCGAAAAAGCCCTGATCCATCGCGATCGCGTAGGGCGCGCCATACATCAGCACGCCCCAATGGGTCACGGTGATGTCCTCCTGCGCCTGTGCGGCGCTGCCGGCCGACAGCGCCGCCGCCGCTGCGGCCGTGGCCGCCCAAACTCCGGTCTTCGTCATGATCGTCTCCTCCCTGACTGCATGATCGTCGTAGCTGGTGCCGCTCGGGGCAACGGATGGTGTCAGATCACGCCCGCCCCCCGCAAGCGGGCGACGCGCGCCGCATCATAACCGAGCACCCCGGTGAGCACCGCCTCGGTATGCTCGCCGAGCGCGGGTCCGGGGTGGCGCACCGCGCCGGGGGTGTCGGACAGGCGCGGCGCGACATTCTGCATCGCGAGCTCGCCGAGTTGCGGGTGCATCACCCGCACGATCGCCTCGCGCGCCTTGAAATGCGCGTCCTCCAGCATCTCGGGCGCGCGGTAGATCCGTCCGGCCGGAATGCCGTTATCGTTCATCAGGGCGAGCACATCGTCCGCGCCCTTGCCGCCGGTCCACTCCGCGATGAGCGCGTCGAGCTCCTCCTGGTGCGCGCCGCGCGCGGTGTGGGTAGCGTAGCGCGGGTCATCCGCGAGCTCGGGCTGCCCCATCGCCTCCGCGAGCCGCTTGAACACCGTGTCCTGGTTGCCGGCGATGAGGATCCCGGAGCCATCGGCCGTCGGGTAGACGTTGGACGGCGCAACCTTGGGCAGGATCGCCCCGGTGCGCTCGCGGATGTATCCCGCCTTGTCGTATTCGGTGATCAGCGATTCCATCATCGTGAGCACCGCCTCGTAGATCGCGCTGTCCACGACCTGGCCACGCCCGGTGCGGTGGCGGGCATGCAGCGCCATCATGGCACCCAGCGCCGCGAAGGTCGCCGCGAGGCTGTCGCCGATGGAGATGCCCATGCGGCTCGGCGGCCGGTCCGGGCTGCCGACGACGTGGCGCAGCCCGCCCATCGCCTCGCCGATCGCGCCGAAGCCGGCATGGTGGGAATACGGCCCCGTCTGGCCGAATCCCGACACGCGCACCATGATGAGCCGCGGGTTCAGCTCGCTGAGCGCCTCGTAGCCGAGGCCCCAGCGTTCCATCGTGCCGGGGCGGAAATTCTCCAGCACGATATCCGACCCGCGCGCGAGATCGCGCACGACATCCTGACCCGCCTCGGTGCGCAGATCGAGGGTGAGGGACTTCTTGTTGCGCGCGATCACCGGCCACCAGAGCGACTGCCCGTGCGGCTTCTCGCGCCCCCATTCGCGCATTGGGTCGCCCTTGCCGGGCGGTTCGATCTTGATAACCTCGGCGCCGAAATCCGCGAGCAGCTGGCCGCAGAACGGCCCCGCGAGCAGCTGGCCCATCTCGATCACCCGCAGCCCTTGCAGGGCGCTTTCATCGCTTCCGGACATGGGTCTCCTCCCCACGATATTGCATACATCGTGCCGCTGACGGCGCCGATGTCAATTGTCTTTTTCCGGCCCGGTATCGGGAAATGCGCGATGCCGTCGGTCCGGGCCGGTTGACGGCGTGAAATTCGCCATCCTATTGTATACATATTTGCGGAGGGACCGGTTGCCTGCCCGCCCGATCCATATCGTCGAAGTTGCGCCGCGCGACGGCTTGCAGAACGAAGCCGTCAGCCTTGCGCCCGAAAGCCGCGCCGAGCTGATCGCGCAGGCCCGGCAAGCGGGGTTGCGCCGAATCGAGGCGGCTAGCTTCGTCAATCCGAAGCGCGTGCCGCAAATGGCGGGCGCCGCGGAGGTCATCGCCGCTGCGCGGGCGCGAAATGCGCACGCCCCGGGTGTGAGTCTCTCGGCTCTCGCGCTCAACCTGAAGGGCGCCGAACGGGCGATCGCGGCCGCCGTCGACGAGATCAACTTCGTCGTCGTGGCCAGCGAGACCTTCAACCGCCGCAATCAGGGCTGCGATATCGCCCGGACCCTCGCACAGTGGCGCGAGGTGCGCGGGCTGCTGCGCGCGGCGGGGATACCCGGCACGCTGACCATCGGCGCCGCGTTCGGCTGCCCTTTCGAGGGCGAAATCGCCCCGGATGCACCGGCGCGCCTTGTCGCGCAGCTGGGCGATGATCTGCCCGACGAGATCGCGCTGGCCGACACGATCGGTGTGGCCGCACCCTCGGACGTTGCGCAGCGCTTCGCGCTCGTCGAAGCGGCGGCGCCCGGGGTCGCGCTGCGGGCGCATCTTCACAACACCCGCAATACGGGGCTCGCCAATGCCGCCGCGGCGCTCTCCTGTGGGGTCACGGCCCTCGATGCGAGCCTTGGCGGCTTCGGCGGCTGCCCCTTCGCGCCCGCCGCGACCGGCAACATCCCCACCGAGGATTTGAGCTACATGCTGCAGCGCATGGGTCACCTGCCCGGGATCGACCTCGATGCCGCGGTGGCAGCGGCCGCGTGGCTGGGTGAACAGCTCGGACACGCGCCGCCCGGGCTGCTCGGCCGTGCCGGGGTGTTTCCGCCACCCGTGCCGCGCGATCGGTGATGCGCGCTTCAGTCGGGCGCGTCGTTGCCGAGCAACGCGGCGCGCGCCGCGCGGATATGTGCCTCCATCACCGCGCGCGCCCAGTCCCCGTCACGGGCGTGCAGCGCGGCGGTGATCTCGTGATGATGGGCGAGGCTGCGCGCGAGCGCGGCGGGGCTGTATTGCAGGAAGGTGCGCAGCACCAGCGGCACATCCACGATCCGCCCGACGATGCGCGGCAATTGCCGGGTTCCGCTGGCCTCGAGGATCAGGTCGTGAAACCGGCGATTCTGCTCGGCGATCCGTTCGATCCCGGCCGCGTCGGCATGCGCCGCGCTCATCGCGTCGGCAAGCCGTTGCAGCTCGGCGAGCTGGGCGGCGCTGCGTCCCTGCGCCGCCAGGCTGCAGGCGTGACCCTCCAGCATCGCGCGCAGATCGAAGGTCTCGCGGATATCGGCGGGCGACCAACGCGCCACGCGGGCGCCATGATTGGCCTCGAACTCGACCAGGGCCTCGGCATTCAGCCGCCGGAGCGCCTCGCGCACCGGTGTGCGGCTGACGCCCAGATCCGCCGCGAGCTGCTCCTCGCGCAGCGCGCTGCCCGGCGGATAGCGCCCGTCGAGGACGCCGTCTCGAATGCGCGCGTAAGCGATGTCGGCGGATGTGGCCATGCGGGTCTGCGATACAGCTGCGGAACGCGGAGGGTAGCCGGTGCTTGCGCGAGAGAAAAGCCGTCACGGCGGGCGGAGGGTCATGCATCCACGCGCACTGGTGCCGGGGGGAGAATCGTCCTAGAGCATGTCGCGACACGGCGGGGGACGGTTCCGCGCTCTTCGAGAATCCGGGTCCGGCAGGCCGGAAGGCGGGGCGCGGACCCGGATGACGGCGACGCGCCCCAAGGCCCCGCAAACCGCAGAGACAGCGACACGGACCGCACATGCACATCGCCACCCTGATCACCGACCCGGCAACCCCGCATCTCGACACGGCCGCCGTCGCGGCGCTTCGCCGCGACTGGAGCGGTGGCCCGGTGCGCTGGCTGGCGCCCGGCATCGCCGCCGAATTCGACCTGCCCGCCCTGCCCGATGCCCGCGAGGCGGTCTGGGCGGAGCATCAGGCGCGGGGGATCGACCTCGCCGTGCAGCCCGCCGAGGGCCGGCGCAAGCGCGCCCTGCTCGCGGACATGGACTCGACCATGATCGGGCAGGAATGTATCGACGAGCTCGCCGACGCCGCCGGTGTGGGCGACGCCGTCGCCGCGGTCACCCGCCGCGCGATGAATGGCGAGGTCGATTTCGAGGACGCCCTGCGCGAGCGGGTCGCCGCGCTCGAAGGGCTCGACGCCGGGATGATCGACCGCGTTCTCGGCGAGCGCATCACCCTCGCGCCGGGCGGGCGCGAACTCGTGGCGACGATGCGCGCGAACGGGGCGCATACGCTGCTGGTGTCGGGGGGGTTCACCGCCTTCACCGGTGCGGTGGCGGGCTGGCTCGGCTTTGACGCGCATCAGGCCAACACCCTTCATGTCGAGAACGGCCGGCTGACCGGTACCGTCGCCGAGCCGATCCTCGGGCGGCAGGCCAAGCTCGAGGCGCTGCAGGCCACGGCGGCGCGGCTGGGGCTGGCGCCGGAGCAGATCATGGCGGTGGGCGACGGGGCGAACGATCTGTCGATGCTCCATGCCGCGGGCGCGGGCGTGGCGCTGCACGCCAAGCCCGCCGTCGCCGCCGAATGCGATCTGCGCATCAATCACGGCGACCTCACCGCCTTGCTGTATCTGCAGGGCTATGCCCGCGACGACTTCGCCGCCTCCTGAGCGCGCGGCGCTGTCAGCCAGTTCAGCGCGATGACCCCGATCAGCACCGCCGCCCCGATCAGCTCGAGCAGCAACTCGGGATAGAATGTCCCGATCACGCCGGGGATCACCAGCACCCGCGAAACGGGGTTCATCCAGGTGAACAGATACCCCTCGATCGCCGCGGCGAAGCCGATCAGCGAAATGATCGCCAGAAAGCCCGTCCACAAGACCACCGCCGGGTCGCCGCCCAGGATGATCTCCGGATTGAAGACCATGAAGGCCGGGATCAGATACAGCCCCTTGGCGAATTTCCAGGCCTGAAAACTGGTCTCCATCGGTTTCGAGCCGGCCACCGCCGCGGCCGCGAAGCCCGCAAGCGCGATGGGCGGGGTGACATTGCTGTCCTGACTGTACCAGAACACCACCAGATGCGCGATCAGCAGCGGGATGCCGAACTCGTTCTGCAGCGCCGGGCCCACCAGCACGATCAGCACGATATAGGCCGCCGTCACCGGCAGCCCCATCCCCAGCACCAGGCTCGCCAGCAGCACGAGGATCAGCGCGAGCACGATGTTGCCCCCCGACAGCGCGACCATCATCGAGGAGAATTTCAGCCCCAGCCCCGTGAGCCCGACGACGCCCACGATGATGCCCGCCACCGCGCAGGCGATGCTGACCGCGACGGCGTTGCGCGCCCCGATCTCGAGCGCCCGCACGAGGCCCCGGAGCCCGCCCATGATGGCGATGCCGATGCGCTCCAGCGTGAGCGGATTGCCGTTGCGCGGCTCGATCACCGCCATCACCACCGCCGCGCGCAGCACCGTGACCGCGATAACCGAGCCAATCGCGTAAAAGCCCACCCGCATGGGCGAATAGTTGTTGATCAAAAGCACCACGAGCACGATCAGCGGCAGGATGAAATGCCACCCCGCCCCCATCACCGTGCGCACCAGCGGCAGCTCCGAGGCCGGCATCCCCTTCATCCCGGCCTTCATCGCGACGATGTGCACGAACAGATAGACCGTGCCGAGATAGAGGATCGCAGGGAAGATCGAGACCCCGACGATCTCGATATAGGGGATGTTGGTGTATTCGGAGATCAGGAACGCCCCCGCCCCCATCAGCGGTGGCGTGATCTGCCCGCCGGTGGAGGCGGCGGCCTCGATGCCGCCGGCCTGCTTGGGCTTGTAACCGAGCCGCTTCATCAGCGGGATCGTGAAGGCCCCGGTGGTGACGACGTTGGCAATGGCCGAGCCCGAGATCGAGCCCATCCCCGCAGAGGCGATGACGGCGGCCTTGGCGGGCCCGCCGGGGCGCCGCCCGGTCGCAGCGAAGGCCATGTCGATGAAGAAGCGCCCCGCCCCGGTGACCTCGAGAAAGGCGCCGAACAGGACGAACATGAACACATAGGTCGCCGCCACTCCGAGCGGCAGCCCGAAGATGCCCTCCTGCCCCAGATAGAGCTGCCCGACGAGCCGGTCGAGATTGGCACCGCGATGCGACATGATGCCCGGCATCCACTCGCCGAACCAGGGCAGCGCGCCGCGCGGACCCGCCATCGCATAGACGATGGCGATGATCCCGATCACGGTCATGCCCAGCCCCACGGCGCGCCGGCTGGCCTCGAGCACGGTGATCGTGGCGATCACGCCCATCCAGATATCGGTCTCGGTCCAGAATCCGGCGCGGTCGATGATGTCGTCGAGAAACCAGACGATGTAGAAGCCCGACATGAACGCGGCACTCAGGAAGGCCAGATCGACCACCCAGCCGACCGGCCCCCGCGCCCGGCGCTGACCGGTGACGGGAAAGATCAGGAAGGCCAGCACCATGACGAAGCCGAGATGGATGCTGCGCTGATAGAACAGCCCGAGCGGCTGCACCCCGGCGGCATAGAGCTGAAACAGCGACATCGCCACCGCGACGATGGTGACGGCGATGAGCACGGGGCGCGGCTGCACCGCGTCGGCCGATCGCAGCTGGTCGGGGATCTCCGGCTGGGCCATCAGTCTCCTCTGGACGATTCGGCCGGGCGCAGCGTGACGCGCTCCCCGGCGGCGTGGCGCGACAGCTCAAACTCGGTGTCGCCCGCGGTGACGCGATGGCCGACCCGCGCACTGCCCACCCGCAGACGCAGCGCATCGCCCGGCACCGGCTCGTCGATATCCTCGATCCAGTAACCGCCGCCCGGCGCGCTCCGCTGCGTGCCGCGCCCGGCGATGTGGCCGAGCCCGGCGGCGGCGTCATGCAGATAACTTCGCGCGAGGGTCATGCGGCCTTCCGCGACGGTAAAGCAATCCTGCACCGCGCCGCCGGTGACCGAATGGCGCCAGTCGAGACACCATGCGCCGTCCTCGGGCAGTGCGATTTCGGCAAGCGCGCTGTCATCCGCGCGCAGGATTTCGAGCGCGGCGCCGGACGCCGCGCTCGGGGTGAGCAGGAAAAGAGCGGCCATGAGCGGCCGCCCCGTCGCTCGAAGGCTCACGGACGCAGGTCGTCCGGCACCTCTTCGCCGATCTCCTCGTAGTAGCGGATCGAGCCGGGGTGGAACGGAACCGGCGTCGAGCCGAGCGAAAACTCCACCGTGGTGTCATTGGCGGCCGGATGCACATCGATCAGCGTGTCGGTGTGTTCGAAGAGCACGCGGGTGATCTCGTAAGCGAGTTCCTCCTCCATGTCGGCATGCACGACGAGGACATTGGGCGTCGAGATGGTGCGCACATCGTCCTCGACACCCTCATAGGTGCCGCCGGGCAGGTAGTATTCGGCAAACACCGGCTGCGCGTCGATGGCGTTGGCAACCTCCTCCTCGCTGAGCTCGAGGATCGCGATGTCGCGCGTCGCGGCGAGGTTCATGATCGAGCTCGTCGGTGGGCCGACGCTCCAGAACCCGGCCACGATGTCGCCATCGCGCAGCGCGTCGGCGGTCTCGTTGAAGTTCAGCCGCTCCTGGTCGAAATCGTCATAGGTGATGTCGTTGGCATTGAGCAGCGTTTCGGCGCTGACCTCGGTGCCCGAGCCCGGCGCGCCGACCGACACGCGCTCGCCGCGCAGGTCGTCGAGGCTCTCGATGCCGCTGTCGGCGAGGGTGACGATCTGCACCGCGTTGGGATAGATCGAGGCCAGCGCGCGGGTCTCAGGAATGTGCCGGTCCTCGAAATCGCCCTCGCCGTGATAGGCGTCATACACCGTGTCGGCGAGCGCGAGCGCCAGATCGCTGTCAAAGCGCGAGATCAGCGCCATGTTCTCGACCGAGGCGCCGGTGACCTCGACGCTGGCGGTGTAGCCCTCGACGTGATCGCCGATGATCTCGGCGAGCCCGCCGCCATACGGGTAATACACGCCGCCGGTGCCCCCCGTCGCGATCGACAGCTCCATGGCATGCGCGCCCGAACCGGCCGCGATTGCCGCGCAGAACGCAGCTCCCATCGTCTTTTTCATGACTCTCTCCCTGTTTCCTCCGGTGCGGCCCGACCGGGCCGGCACGACACCGCAATTCACACGCGAAACTCGCGCCATGTCAACCGCGCCGGCGCGTCGCGGTCGCGGCGGCCGACGCGATTAAGGCTTTTGCACCGGGGCGGAAATTGCTACATCTTGAATGCGTATGCGCCGCGCCCGCCAGATGATGCGGCCAAGGCGTGGCATGCCCGGATTGGTGACGCATGGACCGAGATGATTTCGCCCCCGCCCTCATCGTCTCGACGATGAAGAACGAGGGTCCCTTCGTGCTCGAATGGGTCGCCTATCACCGCGTCATCGGCTTCGACACCTTCCTGATCTACACCAATGACTGCACCGACGGCACCGACCGGCTGCTGGAGCGACTCGACGCGCTCGGGATCGTGCATCACCGCCACAACGAAGTCCTGCGTCGCGGGCCGCACAAATCGGCGCTCAAATACGCGCGCGCGGACGCGGTTTATGACGCGGCGCGCTGGGTGCTCGTCAGCGATGTGGACGAGTTTCTCAATATCGGGGTGGGTGCAGGGCATCTGGCCGATCTGCTCAACCATTACCCCGACGCCGACGCGATCCCGGTGACCTGGCGGATGTTTTCCAACAATGGCCATGTCGGGCTGCTGGACGGGGTGCTCGAGCCGCTGACCGAGTGCGAACCGGCCGGCGACGGCGCCGGGGAGAAGCGCTTCGTCAAGACACTGTTTCGCCGCCCTGCCGCGCTCGACAAGCTCGGCCTGCACGCGCCGCACTACACCGACGAGACGGCAGTGCGCTGGCGCTCGGCCTTCGCCGATGCGGTGCCGGGGCGCGATCCGCGGCGGCCGTTTCGCGCGCTCGGCTACGGGATCGCACAGATGAACCACTACGCGGTGCGCTCGATCGACTGCTACCTGCTCAAGCGCGACCGCGGGCGCGCAAACCATGTGCGCCAGACGCTGTCCTCCGAATACTGGGTGCGCTGGTGCCGCTTTGGGGCGACGGACCGCTCGATCCTGCGCCACATGCCCGCCGTGAAGGCAGAGATCGCGCGGCTGATGGCCGATCCCGAGGTCGCGCGGCTCGACGCCGAGGCCCGCGCGCAGCACCGCGCCCGGCTCGCCGAGCTGCGCGATGATCCCGATTACGCGGCGCTGCGCGCCGAGCTCTTGCAGCTCTGCGGGGCCGCCCCGCCGACCACAGTGACGGAGTGAGCCGATGACCGACACCCCCGCCGCCGAGCGCGCCGCACGCAAGGCCAAACGCCAGGCCAACCGCGAGCGGATGCTCGCCCGGCTGCCCCATGGCGGGCGCTGCGCCGAGATCGGCGTCTGGAATGGCGATTTCACCGCCTCGATCCTCGAGATCACCGCCCCGCGCGAGCTGGTGCTCATCGATCCGTGGGATCTTCTGGCCGATGCCAACCCCGACACCTGGGTGCACGCCAAGAACAGGCAGCACGACGCCATGCGCGAGATGTTCGAGCATGTCACCGCCCGCTTCGCCGATCGCGACGCGGTCGTGATCCGCAGGGGCTTTTCCGAGCAGGTACTCGCCGAATACCCCGACGATCACTTCGACTGGGTCTATATCGACGGCAATCATCTCTATGATTTCGTGCGCCGGGATCTCGCGCTGTCCTTCGACAAGGTGCGCCCCGGCGGGATCATCGCGGGCGACGATTTCGGCTGGCAGCGCGAGGGCCGCAAGCATGTGCGCGAGGCGGTGCGCGACGAGCTCGCGGCGCGCGGTCTGGACTTCCCACCGGAGCTTCAGGGCCAGCAATTCCTGATCACCGTGCCTTGAGCATCGCGCGCGCACGATCCCCGCGATGACCCGGCTCGTCCTGCATGGCGGCGCGCACAAGACCGCAACCTCGCATATCCAGTCGGTACTCAACCGCAACGCGGAGGATCTGGCGGAGCGCGCCATCGCCTATGTCCATCACCGCAAGTTGCGCCGCGACGTGACCGTGCCCGCGCAGGTCAATGCCTACGAGATGCTGGGCGTGGCACCCCGGCTGCGCCCGGCGCTCGCCTCGGGCAAGCGCCGGGTTTCGGATGATGAGCTCGCGGCGTTCTCGGCGGCATTCTTCGCGCCGATCCTCGCAACCGCACCCGAGCGCATCGTGCTGTCGGAAGAGAACATGCTCGGCCATTGCGGCCACTGCGTGCAGCGCGGTCAGCTCTACGGACACCGGCACCGCATGGCGCAGAAATTCGCCCAGGCGATGCCGCTGCGCGTCGACGAGGTGTATCTCGCGATCCGCGGCTATCCCGAGTTCTTCGCCGCCGCCTATGTGGAGTTCCTGCGCTCGGCCTCGCCGGGGCGGTTCGTGCCGGAGGCGGAATTCAAGGCAATGGTGATGGCGCGGCGGCCGAACTGGCAAGGCGTGCTGCAGACCCTGCGCACGGCGTTCCCGCACGCCGCGATCCGGGTGTGGCGCTACGAGGATTTCCGTGTGCTCGAGCCGCGCCTCCTCGCCGCGCTCTGCGGTCCCGGCGTGGAGGCGGCGCAGCTGACATATCCGGCCGGGCGCAAGGAACGGCCCACCGCCTCGGGCCGCGCGATTGCCGAGCTTCTGCGCGCCGTTGCGCGCGACGGCGTCAAGCCCGCCTTCGCCCGGCGCGTCGAGCTTCAGGAGCGCTACCCCCGCGCCGAGTACGGCCGCTACGATCCCTGGACCGAGGCGGAGCACGACACCCTCGCGCAGGCCTACGCCGCGCATGTCGCGCAAATCCGGGCCGATCCCGATTTCGAACTGATCGAACCCTAAAGCATGTTGCGCAAAAGTGGGAACCGGTTTTGTGCTCCTCGAACGCGCGATTTCAAGAGGTTAGAGGGCGGCGCGAGAATGCAAATGAACGCGACGCGCTCTAGCCGAACCGCGCCTGCCAGGCGGGCTTCGGATCGTCGGGCGCCGGGCGCGCTGCATGCACCCCGCGCGCCACGGCCCGCGCCAGGCAGAGCGCCGCCGCGTGGCCGAGGCGCAGCTGCTCGGCCGGGCCGGCGGGTGCGCGCGCCCCGGTTGCCACGGCAAAGACGAGATCGCCATCGAACAGCGTATGGCTCGGCACGAGCGCACGGGCGAGCCCGTCATGCGCGGCCACGGCGAGGCGCGTGGCCTCCGCCTGGGTGAGGGTCGCGTCAGTGGCGACGATGGCGATGGTGGTGGACTCGCCCGCGCCGGGCAGCGGGCGCGGCTCGATGGCGGGGTCATGCGCCGGCGCCGGACCGAGC
>LFCJ01000523.1_pt1 | contig 24100 bp, 34 predicted proteins | sample 643141 | NCBI WGS metagenome assembly LFCJ01 (sample SAMN03766243, study PRJNA286221) | soda lake metagenome | biome: soda lake; feature: Kulunda steppe; material: water; isolation source: sample B1-Br-g2 brine of Lake Bitter-1 | place: Russia: Kulunda steppe | collected 2010-07
CCATACACACACACACTCTCTCTCTCTCTCTCTCTCTCTCTCTCTCTCTCTCTCTCCACCTCTCTTTCTCTGTCTGTCTGTCTCTCTCAATCTGTCTGTCTGTCTGCCTGTACGACTGTCTGTCTGTCTGCATCCTTCTCACAGGCATGTCTATCCATACATGCGCACGCATGTGCACGCACAAAACTAGGTTAAGGCATTGATCACGTTTTGCAACCTTGATAAAACAACGCATGAACAACGGCATTCCTAAACCTAGGCCTCTAAGTAGGTGATGGATCTTCTCACCCGCATCTGCAACTGAAATCTCTGCTCACACTGAAAGATTGCATTCCCGGTGAGATGGAGCCGTCAAAAACACAGTAACAATCAAACAGGATTCTGCGTGGACTACTGCTGTCTATGAGACTGCCTGACCCAAGGGGGTGCTAGGTACTTTGCCGCTCATGCCTGCGCGCATGCAAGCTGCTGGAGCCAGGGCCTGTCTCGCAACTTGTCCAAGGTAACATCCTCCAAGGACCCCCAGTTTGGACCCACACTCAGCTTCACGGGCGTCGGCACCCGCAGCAGCATTGCACGCTCCATTTCAAGCTTGACCAGCGCCGCAAGGTCGGCCGCCCTGTCGTGCTGGACCTCATACACCAACTCATCGTGCACCTGCAAGCGCGCAGGCATCAATAGTCGAGCAGCCTGAGGGGCGGAACACTGGGGGAAGGAACTCAGCTGAGGCATCCAAGGTGGCCTGCTCCTGGCCCCGCTTGGCCATGGTGCTCCATCATGGTATTCAAGACCATGTCTGCCTGCGCTCCAGCAATGGGGTGCAAGCTCATCGCAAGCACCCAGCCTCATGATCCATGACTCATGCACCACACCCGCACCGGCAAACCCACGACATCCTGCATGCACGGCCCAGGTCCTTACCAAGCCTGGCCCATAGAGTGCATCGCATTGTTCAATAAGCCTAGTTCTCTCGTTAATTGCTCTAGATGTCTGGTTCAGTCATCTAATGCGCCTGATTTGTTGGGAGCCCTCACCATGAGAACCAGGTTTGCCACGCCTTGCCACTCAGGGCTGTCCAGGATGGCATGCAGCCGCACCATCGCCGTCTTCATCATATCAGCAGCAGACCCTGCAGCGCATGGCGCATGCAGTGTACGGCACCGATTGAGCGAACCCGGGCTGGCAAAGCCATAGGTTTGAGAGCGCCAAAACCTGCCGCGCAAAGCACATGCCCGTCAGTAGGGCAGCTAGAGCGGGTGGAGGGGGAGGCATCCCTGCAGACAGGTCCTTGAAAACGCCCAGAACGGAGGCACTCCCTAACATGACACTGGGCAGCTCCCAAACGCTGTTGGTGTGGAAGGGAATGGAGCGCTTTTGGTCAACGCTGCAAGACAATGGTCCACAATGCTGCCAGGTCGCACACGGCAGACACACTGCACGCCTTTGGCACAACCCACCTTGAGCCACGGTGTTAACCGCTGCACGCTCAGCAGAGCCCCGTAACTGCAGCAGAAAGATCAAACAGGCAGGAGCTCAGACACTGAGATGCAGTTATCTCCCAGCCAGATACTTGTAATGTGCAGCATGAATCTCTGCCTGTGATCTTGTGGCACAGCACCGTCTGCAACACTTCCCGTCCAACATCCATTTCTTTGTCCTGTCATCAACACTCAGCTTATTGCAAATGCTTGGTGCAAAGAGATGATCTGTGTACCAGATACCAAAAGCGATCAGTGGCTTTTCTAACCTCATGCGTTTTGTGGTTAATATGCGGCAAGTAGCGCCGCCGTCCAGCTATGGTCCTCACACACTCAGTTTGCTTGCAGTCCTCTTTGACCCTGTTGAGACAAGCAGCATGTGAGTGCCACAGGATGAGGTATGCTGGGCAGATAACTATGAAGTGCAAGGGCTGAGCCCACACAGCGGACACTAAGTGCTCATGAAGATGTGTGGAAAGCAGTCTTGTATGCAATAAATGACTGGCCAAATCACAGAAATTTCCAGCCAAAACTGAAGATCAGGCAGTTTGGTTATCTGTTATGTCAGGACATGGTCTCCATGCTTATTCCTGGCACACTGTGTCTGTCATGGCACTTGGAGCTCTGCAACACCTACCTCTTTATCCAATCTTGCACGCCCGGCATCGAGTTTAGAAAAGACTCTTGCCACTCAGCAGCCAGGCGTACGTCTTTGATGTTCAAAGCCCCTGCCATAGCACAGATAGACGGATTGCCATCATTGCGTTGCCCTTGCAAGCCATGCGAGAGCATGAAGCAGAACTCAGAGGAATTAATACCATGGAGGGAGTTGGAAAATGGTACAAAGCTACCAGGATGTGACACATCTAGCAATGTTGCTTTGATCTGATGCTCATCTTGGAGGCCTCCCCTCAAGTACCTGCCAGGGCATTCGGGCCCATGCCATATAACAGGCCATACGCTAGGTGTTTGGCTTGATTCCGTCGCTCAGGGGTCACCTGCACAGACAGCCATAAACAATGCAGCACGTACAAGTTTGGAAAGACTTCACCGAAGTTATCTTCAAAGTGCAAGAAGGGGGGCGGAGGCCGTAACTGTTTCAGTTCTGCCTCGAGCTTTGCATTGATTCAAGGGCTTGAGGGTACTGTCAAGCCTTGAGCAGGGGGAAGGACTCATGACCAGACTCACCATCGCAGTCTCCATGCTTGCTCAGATGTACCCCTGCCAACCTCCCTACCTGATTCTTCCCAAAAAGCCCGTACTTCCTCTTCTGCTTCCTTCCTCTGGCCCCTCCCCTCCCCTATTTCAAGGACTCCGTCCCCTCCCGCTTTTGCTTCACGCACCTCATCTATGCTGCACTTCTGCCACATGCACGCCATGGCTGTGAAGGGGTCCTGGCCCTCCTTGGACAGCGTGCGGCACAGCACCTCATCCTCACTAAGGTGGGCAATCAGGCGCAGCTCAACCTGCAGCACACCCAAGAATGCCATCGGCAGCATCAGCAGCGGCGACAGCCATGCAGACCAAGCAACGTGAAGCCTGCAGCAGGAAGAGTGTCCGGCACTATCCAAGACGGCTCACGCCTTCTTTACACGCACACCATTATCAAAGCAGGTGGCACAGAGCGCTGGGCTTCAGCATATATACCGCCTGGCAATACTGTGAGCATGCCAGGAGCACAAGGGCATGTTCATATGCATGCGCAGACAAATATGCACTCTCACATGTGCAAGAGCATATCACACACACATACCTGAGAGTAATCGATGCTTAGGATGACACAGCCAGGAGGGGCGACAAATGCAGCACGGATGTTGAGGCTAACAGGAGGCAGAGGGGGAGCTGCGTTCTCTGACTCCTCCAGCTGGAATTGCTGGGACCCGTTAACGTCAAACTCGATCGGCTTGGGCACGGTCTGCGTGCACACAAGCATGTGTGCAGTGCTCACTGGCCTGAGAAACAGCAGGCCAGCACTGGTACTGGTTGCATGTTGCCTGGACCATACAGGAGACTGTCTTGTTGGGAAAGAGATTTGAGGGGTGTTGGCGCTTGTCCAATCCATCTGCGCATCTCATGCCAAAGTGGCGTTTGGCGCCAGCAACAGAGCATACGCAGGCAAATTGAATTGGGGCTGGCCTTTGCTGCCTATTGCGCATTCAAAGGAGGAGCCTGTGCTGTGCTGGAGGACCAGGATTTTGCCTCCAGGGCATTGGCATAAAGTTCTGGGAACACTTGCCAACGAGGCATGGGCGTGGGCTGGATGCGTGTTTGGGCTGTGGTCTCTCACACCTATGCCTGCAAACCTGCTCGCCTGTGGACCTGCTCACCTGCAGGTTGGGGTCGTTCATTGCCAGGCGGCCTGTGCAGGTGGCAGTCTGCTGGAAGCAGCCGCGCAGGCGCACCACGTACTCCTGTGGGTAGGAGGGCCTCGCCTTCACGCCACGCACGATGGCAGCTGCACAGGCATTTGTGCACGGCTGAGATTGCCCCTGCCAATTGCTCTGACAGGGGTGCATGCAGCACGTACTGCTGCAGCACACGCTGCAACTCATGCCCAAGGGCAAGGCGGTACAGGTAAGGAGGTGTCCCACACCAGACCCTCAGCCAATTTATAAGACCGAGGTGCTGATGTGGGCAGCAGCTTGATGCGCAACTCGGCGTTTTTCCATCCAAACCTGCATGCTGAGGTCAGCATGCTTCCCACAGGTTGTGGCAAGGCTACCCTCAAGCAGAGCATGAAACACAAGCAGGTGAGGTTGAGGTAGCATGGAAAGTTGCATGGTGATGGTAATGAAGTGCCGACTGCGCGCCTATGCCTACACAAGTTCAACCTAGCTGAATCCAGTGCCGAAAGCAACTTGATACTGTTTAGGCATGCGCTTCAAAGCACCAATTCCCCCCACTCATCCATCCACACGCAAATTTAACCACTCACCCGCTTATCACAAATACACATATACATGCATGCGCCCCCTGCGTGATTGCATGCACACATGCACACACACACTGCAGAGGTGCATGCAGCTCCTTGCGCTGCTGGACACTCAATAAGCCCCTCTCCGCCCTTCTCTGCCCCTCGCTGCACAGCCACGCACCTGCCAGCATGGCGGAGCACGCCTCCGCCGTGGCACGCGCGTGCGCGTCCACCTGGCACACTTGCTCCAGCAGGCCCTGCAGCTGGCTGAGCTGCTTGCTGATGCGGCGGTGCTCCTGGATGATGGGCACCACAGGGTGGGCGTCCTTGATCTCCTGCAGGCCAAGGGAAGGGAGGGCACACACGCATTTGTCTTGCGTCTGTTCGGAGGGTGAGCTTGTGCAGGGCCGTCATGCTCGCACAAAGCGGTGGCCCGCTTGCCAGCGCACTGCTCAGGCCCAGAGGCAGAGGGCGTGGGCAGTCTGCTGCCAAGCAGGCAGCTTGGCCTGGCCTGGCTGCACCCCTTAGGTGGGGCGGACAGGCCGTCTGTGCTTGCTGTCTGCGCTTGCTGCCTTGCGGCCACCATATGTGCGCTTCAGCTCTGATGCTCGCAGCAGGCATGAGCGGGGTCAACAAGGCGAGCGGCTCCGTGCTGAAGGGGGCAAGAACGAGCCCTCCATGTCACCCAAGCTCTGGCCAAGCCTACCTCAAGGTCGTCCTTGCTGACACTGAAGTCCCCGCTCTTGTACTTGTTGGCAATGGTGGGCACCGGGACCTTGAGGTGCTTGTACAGCAGCTGGGACACCTGCTGCGCTGACCCCAGCTGGAATTGCATGCCAGCATACTGCGCGAGAAGCAGTGTTTGTGTTTGTGTTTGTGTGAATTTCCAGCAGAGCACCTGAGGGAGCAGCTTGTGGAGTCCCAAGGTCTACCACCTTTAAAGGTTCCAGGCCCGCTTCATTGCCCAGCCTGTGGCACATTCCCTATGCTAGTGCTGGATCAAAATGATGGGCATCCAGGGCGCAGGCTGCCCAAGTCTGCCCCAGGGGCACCCATCATTGTCAACAGAGCAGGCACACACGCAATGATGGGTTCCTGTGCAGGGTGTGAATGCACGGGTGCTGCAGCAGGCTGCAGCCTATGTGCCCAAGGGAATGCGCTATGGCGAGGTGCAGCCTCCTTAAATTTTGAGGCGCAGGCGGGTGCGCCCAAGTTGCCGCCACTACACAGCACAGCAGGAAGGATGGCAGCACAGCCGTGCGCCCACACCTTGTAGGCCCTGGCCTCGAGTTTTGCTAGCCACGCCTTCAGGGGCAGCTTCTGCATCAGCAGGGAGTGGAGGTCCAGGCCCATGCCCACGGCCTCCATGCGGGCCAGCACATGCACCTGCGCAGGAGCCAGCAACGCCAGCGCTTGTTTGTGCATGCACGGGACAGGGAGTGGATGCCCATACCCATGCCAATAGGCTTGATGCGGGCCAGCACATACACCTGCCGAGGGCCAGCGGCGCCATCGCTTGTATGTGAACAAGCAGCGCACAGTGGAACAAGCGTGGCTAAGTGTCATGTCATGCGCGGCGACAAGATGCGGGTGCTGCTGTGCGCACGAGGCGACATGCCTGCACCACGCCTCTGCTTGCAGGACTGAGCTGCAGGCAGAGCAACGTCCTTTGAGATGCCTGGAGCACTCTCGCCTTGCCCCCAAAATGGGCACACTATCTTTGCCAGCCATTACTGCGCCTGCCCCTGACAACCCACACACCAACACGCAGTCCGCTACCCACCAGCGGTATCTCCATGTCCCTTAACGGGGGAAGCAGCCCGTAGCTCTGCAGCTCGATTTGCACGCGGTCGTACAGCTTGCACGTGATCGCGACCTGCTTCAGCACCTCCAGCTGGCGCATGCCGCACCAGGCTGGCATGCTGCTACTCATGGTGCTGCTGCCGGCGGCTCTGGTAGAAGAGGTGCAGCCTGCACGTTGAGCAAAGTTGAGGCCGACACATTGGGTATGGGCGTCAAATGTACGTAACAAAGGCAGTGTCTCAAGCTGCAGCGCAGCAGCACCTGGCTTCCAAGACAGCTGCTTCAGAAACACAAGCTGGTGACCTGCTAAGTTGCACCGCACGACATGCCTGCACGCCCGTGCCTGCTCGTGACGCGCTGCAGGCAGGGATGATCATCAGAATCATCAGGAGCACGTGTCCCACCTTTCAAAGGAATGGCCACCTGCAACGGCTGTACAGGGGCGCTGGAGGGTGCTGCAGACTGCAGCACATCCTTGACAACAGCCTTGCCTGCGCGCTGCTGCAGCAGCTCCTCCAGGACCTGCCAGGCACGCACAAGCAGAGGGGCCAAGGGTGTGTGATCACTGATCACTTGTGCACGAGTGCACAGACGGTGAGATCAACTCGAGGATCAATTGTGCACGAGTGCACAGATGGTGATACCAACTTGAGGTAGCGCACCTGGGTGGCGTTCACAGAAAGCAAAATAGCTGCTGGCTGTTGTAATTCCATGTGCGGACCATCAATCAGTCCACAATGCATCAGGGTGAAACCAATTGCATGCTCCAAATGCACGCATGCGCTGAGAGCATGCTGTGACTCAGAATAGCCCTCTGCTACCTCGCCGACATGTTTGCGTGCGCAATTGACACAGAAATTTAACGGTTGCCATCACAGGCACGCCTGCTCCTCCCAGGCAGCAGTAGCAGCAAGGGCTGGAGGCACAGCTTTGTTTGGGCATTGGGCATCGTAGCAGATCAGGGGCACAACTTGCTCGGCCATTGGATAGAACGCGAGCCATCAAGTGGTGTGTGCACAGAATTGCTTGAGTCAAACATAGCTCGCTGCATGTGCCACACCTTTGAGCTGGCTTTCTTGCCGGTCCGCCCCTCACTGCTGAACTCGGACACCAGTCTGTTGTCAGGTTCCTGGCAGCACGAGAGAGGGCGGAATGGGAGCAGGGGACGTGGGGCTAAAGCGGGCGCAGGGAGTGGGGGGGCAGCATATTAGGGCAGCACGGAGCAGCGCACGGAGAGCATGTTAGGGCAGCAACAAGGCAGCACATGGAGACAGGTGTAAGGGCAGCACAGATGCAGCGCATGGAGAGGGTGCAGGTGGGCAAGGCGGTGACATGCGTGCTCACCAAGCAGTTGCAAGCAGCACATGGGCTTGGTGACGCAAGTGCATGCTGATGTGAGGGCAGGTAGAAGGTGGGCACGCAGATGGGCTAACAGCAACAAGGGCAGCGTGGAGGCGGAGGTGGCCAAAGTGGCTGCTGCCATACTCATGCTCACCAGGATCCACACGGCCAGCAGGACGTCAACCACAGGGCCCTTCACGTCCCAATTGGCAGCCAGCGCTCTATCCAAGCCGCCCCTGACACCCTCTACCACCCCATCTGAGGCAATCGCAGGCTGTGGTGGGTGAGCAGCGGGCGCTGCCGCAGCGCCTGGGCCTTCGCCGGCAGCAGGGGCCAGCATGCGCAGGTGCTGCACGTTCATCTCTAGCGCAGTCAACTGCTCCTTCAGCCTGAACGTGATCTGCGCGCGCAGTGCACGAGACAGCAGGAAGGCGCGATGGACAGCTCACACCCAGGACCAGCTGGTGGGGTGGGGAGCAGGCGGTGGGCAGGGCAAAGTGGGTTTTCCCCTTGCTGATCCAACTGTGTTGCAATTATATGTGCGAATGAGCGCTTCAAGCACAAGCATGACGGGCAGGGGGAGCGCCACATGCCGCCCAAGTCACAGTCACTCTGGACGCCTTGCACGCAGGGGCCCCACCCAGGACAGGCATGGAGCACATGCATGGGCGTGCTTGAGCACGCACCTTCAAGGTGTCTGCATCCATGAGCACAGCCCGCACCAGCGCCGCCATCTCCTGCTGCTGCTGCTGCTGCTGGTGCTGGTGCAGCTCAGCTGCGGCCGCCCCAGCTGGCCCCTGCCCCGCGCACCCTGACGCCTTACCCGCAGAGCCACCAGGCTGCAGCTCCACGTAATAGCACTGCCCGCCAGGTACACACAGCGCCACCCCCTCCACCAGCGTGGCCAGCGGCCCGAACAGCGGCCCGCCACAGCTGCTGCCATTGCAATCGCCATCTGTGGCACCCTGCACGCCCCTGCTGCCGCTGCATGAGCCATGGCAGGCTCTGCTGCTGGCCCTGCTGCCACCCTCACCATCTGTAACCCCGCTGCCCGCGCCAGCCTTGCCTGCACCGCTGCCACTGGTGCCAGAGCCCTTGCTGGAACCCTTGTGCGGGTGGGGCAGGGTCACCTGGGCGGCGCCCTTAATAGGGGCCAGCAGCAGCTGGTAGCTGAAGCGACCAGCCTGCCTCAGGCTTTTGTGCAGCGCGCGCAAGTCGGCAGGTGTGCGCACGAGCAAGGCCCCCTGCTGCTGCGGCTGCTGCTCAGAGGCCACTAGGGGCGCCTGACCCATCCCTATCTTGGACAACTGGTGTTTTTTGGCTGAGGGGTGGGCGCTTTGCTGCTGCTGCTGCTGCTGCTGCTGCTGCTGCGCCAGCATGAGCTGTGGCTGCGGTGGCTGCGCATGTTGCTGTGGAGGCTGCCAGGGTGGGTTTTGCTGCAAAATCTGTGGCAGACCTGGTTGCCAAGGCGGCGGCGGCTGCTGCTGCTGCTGCTGCTGCTGTACATTCAATGCTTGCACGCCTGTGGGCTGGCAGTGTTCTACAGGAGCCTCCTGTCTGTGATGGACTGACGAGGAGCACACAGCGTGGTGCTGGTCTCTGTGGTGCTGCTGCTGCTGCTGCTGCTGCTGCTGTGGATGATACATTGTGTCACTCCCATCCACCCCTCTTTTCTTGCTGGGCGGCATGCCTAGGCCCCCATCAGCATTTGCATGGTCAGCTCCTTGCTCTTCCCTGGGCCTGCGCTGGGGAAGAGCACCAAGATACTGCTGTGGGTGCTGCTGTGGGTGCTGCTGCTGCAAGTGCTGCTGCTGCTGCGGGTGTTGCAAGTGCGCATGCTGGTGCTGCGGGTGCGGCAAGTGTGAGTGCTGCTGCCGCAGATACTGTTGCTGCGGGTGCTGCTGTTGAGGGTGCTGCTGCTGAGGGTGCTGCTGCCCCAGATGCTGTTGCTGTTGCTGTTGCTGCTGCTGCTGTCGCTGCTGCTGCTGCTGCTGTTGAGGGTGCTGCTGCTTGGGGTGCTGATGTTGAGGGTGCTGCTGCTGCTGCTGCTGTGGGTGCTGCTGCAGGTGCTGGTATGGTGTAGGGACCGTGTGTGGTCCTCGGTGATGGTGTACTTGGGGAGGGAGCACATAAGGCACTTGCTGAGGGGCTGGGTGCTGCTGGGGGGGCGGGGGCACATTCGTCCCTTGCTGGGCATGCAGGGCTGGCATGGACTGCAGCTGCTGGTGGCCTAGATGCCGGATTGCTGGCCCTGGCTGTGGTGGTGGTTGAAGTGGCATGGCCATGGAAGCAGCAGCAGCAGCAGCATGCTGCTGCAGAGGCTGCGGCTGCTGCTGCTGCTGCTGCGCAGCGGGTGGATGCAGGGCATAGTGCTCTAATGCCTGCTGGGGCTGCTGCAGAGGCTGCGGCTGCTGCTGCTGCTGCTGCTGCGCAGCAGGTGGATGCAGGGCATAGTGCTCTAATGCCTGCTGGGGCTGAGGCTGTTGGTGGGGCTGCAGCTGCTGCTGGGCCTGATGCTGCTGGGGCTGCTGCGCTGCCAGCCCTTGCCCTGTACTCCCAGCTTCCGCACTCACCCCCGCATCCGCATCCGCAGTGCTGGGCATCGGGCCTCCTGCCTCCCCAACCGGATGCTTCCCCGCACCTTCCCTGCCCTCAAGTTCCATTTGCAGCCGCTTAGCTGCCTGCGGGTTCCGGACAGCCTGGCCTCCCCTGCCCCGCTTCTTTGTGCTGCTGCCTGGCCCCTCAGCTCGGAACACCTTAGCCACTGACCTTGGCGTCTGCTGCAAATGGCCCTTGCTGCTAGCTGGAGACGACAGCTTGCTGCCCTGCAGCCGCTGCGGGGTGCGGGGTGCGTGGGCCTTGCTGTGGGGGGTCTGTCCTTTCTTGGGGCTGGTGCTGGGACTGGACTTTGACGCTGGTGAGCCCCCTGGGTCTGAGTGTGACGTGCCCAAGGAGTCGCGCAGGCGCGCGTTTGCCTGCGGCAATGCAGCAGCAAAGCAGAGGTGCTACGACACGGGCGGATTCGGGAGGGAAGAGTGCGGCCTGCCTGGGCTGGGCTGGGGTCAAGGCCCAGGGCGTGCATGTCTCTTAGGGCGCGAGCAGACATGCATGCAAGCGCACATGGACGCAAGCATGGCACTCATGGACATGCAAGCACACTGTTGGTGAGCCAACCTACAGGCGCACAAGCGCCCGAGCACGGTCCCAAAATTACGCATCCAAGCTTGGACATGCGCACCTTGCACAGGATGTGGTGTCTGGTGCAGGGCTCTACGCAAGAGACCATGGCAATGCCAAGCATGCACCCTTGTCCCAATTTGGACAGAGCAGCTTTTGCAGTGCGCGGCTATGCATCAGCATGGCCTGCTTGGACCCAAGAGCACTGCACGCACTGCAAGGCAAAATTTTAGGGGGCACAGTGGCAAACCTTACCAGCTGATTCCGTCGCTGTATTTCCAGCAGCTCCATGGCTTCAGCTTGGAGGCTGTTTGCCTTGGCATTGCAGTACTCGATGGCCCCCTGTCCAAGGATGTGGCCGTCACGGATGAACAATCAAGACGTGAGACTGCTCTGCTTACTTTCTTTGGTGAGCATCACAAAACAGGAGGCACCCATTTCAGCAACTCGTCATGATCAATTCAAGACAAACTACTAGGTCGACTAGGTACAAACTTGGCAGCAATAACTCCTGCATGCCCTGGACAATCAACAAACATGCTTTTCACATGCATCTACCTCACCTGGTGGATCATGCGCGCTGCCCGCTTCTCATTGTTGCGCTTTTGTTGTTCATTCAGGTTCTTGGATCCCAAGGACGCTGCGTTAAAGGGGAAAATTCCTGGGAAAATTCACTTGTGTTGGGGTGGAGTCTTAATACAATCAGCAAGCTTTTCAGTCTCCGGGGTATTCAAGGACTGTACCAAGGCTTTGAAGGGTTGAGCATTCAATAATTGATGAAACGTGACACACCCCAAGGCTGAGGCGACAAGGGCTGATCATCAACCTCATGCGGACAAAGAGTCCAATATTCGTCAGTCGCCCGCCATCATCTGGTCACCTGGCCCCAAGGGAGTAAGAGAAGCTTGCATCTGCTGCACAAAATGATGCTCACCTGCCAGCAGAATGTCTGTCAGGCGGTCAACCGTACAGTTAGCCACATCTTCAGGTGTCTTGAGCCTGAAGCATTGGTAAGTAGAGCATAGTAATTGAATGACGGGTGCTTGGGTAACAATGTAAGGTTGCAAAGGGAAAGCGACGACCAAGGAAGGATTTGCAAGATTCACTTTTTTGCGATCAGGCGGAAATTTGCATGACAGTGAGATGCTTGCCTGCACTCACCCTGCCTTGTACAGCACGCGCGCACGGTAGCCTTTGACTCCTGGGATGCCTGTTAGCTCCACAATATCACTCCGCACAGCAGTGCTGATGCGGCCTGCAAAGCCGGCATGCCAGCACAAAATATAAATCAAGACTGTATTGAAACGTTCCATAAAAGCAACATGCGATCACTTGATATGGCGTGGCATGGTGCTCATGTGGCTCGTGCACTTAACATGCTAGCCTATTGCTTTTGCACAGCTCTGCCTCATGCTGAAGCCACTTCCATAACGTAGGCAATCGCTAATGCCATTGCCAAAGGACCTTGTTGGCCGTTGCTTATCAAACATTAGCTTCAAATATGCCATTGCTTTAGCGCAACTCTGCAGAGTTGATGTGCTTTTTCATCCTGCACGAACATCGGCCGGAGAAATGAAGGCAGAATGTTGCTTTGCTGATCCTTATTGATACATCTGCGCGTGCACTTGCTTCTTGATCGCATAACCATATCATGGCCGTTTTGCCGTTTTGCAGGCGTTCTTGGCAAATTCTGGGATGTGGGTATTGCAAAAGTGCACCTGCCTTTTATCTAGTCACTGACACCCACACACTCGCGCGTGATTTTTAAATCTATGCAATGCGCTGTCTCAGGAGGCATCTGTTCTTACTTCCATCCCATTGGAACTTGACACAACGTTGCAGGCACGACTTGATCTGTGTCCTCACCTTGGAACTTGGCCACCAGGTGCTCCAGGTCTGACCATCCCATTTGGCTGCAAAAGGACGAGACCATGCCCGCCGCCTTGGTGGCATTTTCCTGGGCAGGAGCAGACATAAAGGGACTTAAGCCTTAAGCACCTTAAAGGAAAAAAAGAAATAAAGGGATGGGGCTGAGGCCATGGGTATGGTAGACTGCCTGCACATCACTGTTTTTGGGCCCAGCCTTGGTTGGGCTTCTGTCTTGTCCATATGGCAACATGGCCTTGACGGTCAGGAGCATCCCTGCCAGCCCCCGCAGCCCAAGTCAAAATCAGGCACTAAATTGGACCGGAGCGCCGGAGAAGACACGGATTCACCTGCAATCTGGCAATCATGCTCCTGTTGATCTTGTATTTTGCGGCAACCGTGTCCATGGGCACCTCATTGATGACCTCATGCAGCACAAGCGCCACAAATAACTTCCTGGAGAGCCGCTCGTCCTCCTGGCATCATTGAGCATGGAAAAGGAGAGCCACATGCAAGCAGTATGAGGGCGACGTCCGCAAAAGCACAACACAGCAACAGATGTCCAGGAATTGCTCAGGAGGAAATGCGCGGTGAACTTGCATTTTTCAGGCTTGGTTTAACATAGAAAGTTGTTTTGTTCAACACAATTTGATTCCTGGGTAAACAATAGGTTTGAAAAGCAAACCCTGAGCTTGAGCAAGGTACATCTGCTATAACTAAGCTCAGCTCAGCCATGTGCTTCAAGGGACATATACTTCACTTCCTCTCATCAAATGTGCATGAAATCATGAGGTGGTGCCGGATGCAAAGCCTGTAAGTGAGGGCAAATGAGGTTCATGTCTCCATGAGATGCATCTTAATTCAAGATTCTTAAATGATGAACTTTCTTCCACATACCTTTTTGTCACTTTCCAGCGCGCGCTTGTTGACCTTGCCTTGCATCCGGTTGTTCACGTACCCCTCTTTGACGCCCACCAGGGTCATGACCCGCTTCTCGGGGCCCTTGAGGCAAAAAAGTATGTCTTGATACCTGCACGCCAAATTTGCTGTGTAGCTAAGCTAGCTGATGGAGCAATCTGGATACACCTTGCACAGCGTCATTAGCGCCAAGAGCACCCTCAAACAGCTAGGGCTCAGGCATGCCCTTGGCGAGCCAGTGCTTTGCAGGCCGTGTAATCAACCCGCCCCCGTCCCCTCCACCCACGTCTTCCAGTCGGGGGTGATGTCATGGTTGTTGGCGGGCACCACCAGGAAGGTGAGGTGCAGCTCTGTGGACATCACAAATTGCTCCCGTGCCTTCTGCAGGTCTGTCCGGATGAGCAGCGCATCCGCAGGGTCCATGGTGGATGCCAGTGTGGCCTTGCCCAGGGGTGTTGCCAGCCAGCTGCCCTCGCTACCTGCAGCCTTGTCCAAGCTGGGGTGCATGGCAGGCAAGAGGAGGGTGCACCAGAAGGGGGAGTTAGTGGAGGGGCAAGGCAGGCAAAAGGGGAGGGCCCCAGGTTAGCAAAATTCTGAAGGCAGGTGAGCTCAAGGCGCAGACCCACATGGCAGAGGACCATGTCCAAGTAGAGGAGCACGCAAATCTTCTTGCAAGCTTGCGGCTTGCTTGTGTGTGGCCTCTTAACAAGAGCATCAATACGTGAACCAAGGTGATGAATGCATAAGAAGGACAGCAGCCAGCTGGCTCTAGGCCACTCACATGATGAAGCCAGAGTCTTTGAGCCACCTCAAGGCGGCCATTGTGGCCTTGGCAGCAACCTCGTAGCCCTCCACACAGAAGAGCAAGGTGGACTGGATTGCAAACAGGGCAGAATGTATGTTAAAATTAATTATGTCCAGGTTTGCAAAAAAGAAGTTGTGGAAAGTTACATGACTCTCGCTGCACATGCTCTTGCTTGACAAAAGCAGCGCGTAGCTGCACTTTCAGGTTGAGAGCCCATGCTTCAACCAAACATGTCACTGAACTTAGGACAGCGCTGCGCACTTGTCATTGTCCCAAAATGTTCAGCAAGGGGCTGCCGCAGCGCTTACCCCAATGAACATTTGTATGTCGCCACCGCTTGAGACGGCCCCACTGGCAACGGCCTGCAGAAGCAAAAGCACCAGAAAGCAGCACATATTGAGAACACAGAAAGAGACAAGTCTGCTAGCTCGAAGTGCCCACCTTAACCCCATAAAGATTGCGTATGCAACAACACAGCCAGGACCTGCATGGTCCTGCATGAGTGTTGACAGCTACATTGCTGAACAGCAGCAAGTGCGCCTCGTCTAAATCTTATGGTTTGTTACACAGCACTCTCAGCACATGCACACATGCACAGGCACTCCTAGCACAAATGTAAACATGCTGCACAGCAACAGTGCAGCGTCAGTACGAGCTCCTATTTCTGATCATCTTGCCATTTCTGTGAAAGGCAACACACCTCCAGCAGCGCCCTCTTCATTCCGCGCTTATGCTCCACAAGGCAGGTGGTAATGGGTGCAGCGGGTTCCAGGATTAGCTTGGCCAGAGATGCTGCTGAGTAGGGCCCGTGGCTGGCATGCGCAATGATGATGCTCTCTCCTGTGGTTGTGACCATTGCATCAATTGAACGCCGACCAATGTATTTTTGAAAAGGTCAGGTTGGGGGCTCGTGCATCGGTCCTCTTGAGGGGAGTGTCGACTTAAAATTCAAAGTTGTTCTGTTTAGTAAGGCATTAAGCCTGCAAAGCAGGAGGATCTGTTTGCATGGCCACGTGAGGGTGGGGAACAACATCATGTGACACAGCAGGCAGGTGCCAATTTCACCCACCTGCTTCATCAATGCCTGCTCGCCCAGCCCGCCCTGCCATCTGCCGGTACCTACAGCAAAAGGTCACAATTGGCTTACGGTTGTCGTGCTGCCCGTATGTTGTTGCTGGCTTGCTGCTGTCACTTAAGGCCATTTTTCAGAATGTTGTCAAAGACCCAAGTTTTGCTGACTGCTGGGGAAAAGGAATCTTGCAAAAGCACAGGGCAGTTGGCATATGTGTTCATGCAGGGCCTCAAGGGCCCCAGGCACTGGACAGTGCAGTTGGCGCATGTGCAAGCCAGGCCTCCAGGAACCTTGGGCATGCACAGCCTTGATGACACTTGCGCAGGCAAGGCCTGTTGCAGCGGGCACATGCTGTGCTGGCAAGGCCTTCAAAAACATTTGGCTTCCCACTCACTGGGCAACGTTGAGCCGGTTCTCCTGTATGCCAACGAAGGGCTTGTAAAAGACCACCCTGCGTGCAGGCAGGTTCACGCCCACGGCCATGGTGGAGGTGCAGCAGAGCACGCTCACGGCGCCGCTGTTGTAGGCGGACTCCACCAGCTGACGCTCCTCGGTGGACAGGCCTGTGAGTCGAGCGGCATACATGCGTGCCATGTCCGTCAGCCTTGCTTACTTTGCGTGGATTTGTGTGCAGGGAAGGTGAGGGTCAGTGGCAAGAAGTTGGCTCAGGCCCCAGGAAGGAACGGGAGGCTGCAAAGGGTTCTGCAGTCCACTTCGTTTCACCTTACACACCATTGCCACATGTGACATGTCGCAACATGGCACGCCTTGGACTGTAACATATAGGCATTGTTGCGCCTGCTGCTAGGGCTGCATGTGGCTTCAGCAAGCATCACAGGCACGGGCAGCTGAGCACTGGTCCAGAAGCATGCACTGCCCCACACCCTCCCACGCAACCCACCCATAACCTCAAATACCTGCATGATGGAACGCAACACCCTTGGGCACGACATCGAGCAGCACGGGGTGCACTCCTATAATCTGGCTCAGGGCATTCAGCGTGGCGGTGCGTGACCCAGGGGCGTGTGCTTGCGGCTTTTGGTGTGCAGCTGTTGAGCCAGACACACCCAGCAGCATGGAGGCCTGCAAGCCTGCAGGTAGTGATGCACGGGAGCAGGGGCATGGGGTGCTGTGGAGTGTGCTTGGACAGGCTTCGGGGCCCTAAGCAGAAGCAGGTCAGAGGTGCTCCTAGGATGGCCTGTGCCACCTCAAGCTCGTTTGGTTGAGAGATGGTGCTCTGTCAAGCATTGTAGTGGCTGCCTGTTTGCAAGCCAAGGTCCCAAGCATGTCAATTTGGAGGATTTGGAGGACCGTACTTACACCGCTCAGCAGAAAGCATAGTTGGCAGCAGGCAAAGATGTTGTGTCCTCAGGCGTGCAAGCTATTGACGCAGGCTAGAAGCTGGACTTGCTCCAAAATCCAGAACGGAATGCACACTTGCTCCAGTATAGATGGGTCCTAAATCTATCAAATGAACTCAGCAAGTTGAGGGCAAAAGTGAGTGGCCAGACAAACCTCTCATTTAAAACCGTAAACACTCACCCGCGGGCGAAACGACACTTCCTTTTCCAGGGGTGCCAGATTTCTCTGCCACTTGCCCCAAGAGGTTTGCCACCATCATGCTAGCATGCTCACATATCCTTTTGTTGGGGCAGAACACCAGGATACTGTGGCCTGCAGGAACAGGCATGAGCCACACCAGGTTTAAACAATAAACATAGGAAATGCAGCACTTTGCCGCAGCTTTCACTCCAAGGTGGAGAAGCTGTGCTCCAATTGCAGCAAAGCCCGTGACCGAGGCACAACAAGGCACAGGTTGACGGGGGAAAAGAATCACTAGTGTGAAAGCAAGGTTGCAGTCAACGGTGAAGTTGAGGCAATACAAGCTTGTGTATACAATGCCAGTGCTTCATATGCCTGAGAGCCCCGCTTGCAACATGTTCCATGTATGTCACTCAATTATTGTCACAAATTCTTGCCTGCATCTGTGGTCTCTTTGGCAAGGAGTGCCACTAGATCTGGATCACTCTTTGCCCATGTCTCGTAAGGTGGTTCTAGGACGCGCACACATGCATCTTTGCGGGGGTCCCATATGTTGCGTCCGTCCTACAAGGCCGTGTGTCACAGATCAAAAGCAAAGTGCAAACAAAGAGCATGAAAGGTGGAAAGAGCCTGGCATTCAAACATATTAACATATTAAACAGGCATTCAAACATCTCTCACTCCAGGCTTCTTACCACTAACATACTGAACAGGCAAGACAAGTCTGCTTTGTTTGCCTCCATGCTGGCCAATCGTAGCCCTTCACTAAAGATACATGAGCTACGAACATTTATCCCTGCAGCCAACATAGTTTGATGTACCTTGACAAACTCTGCAAGAGGCACTGGTCGAAAATCAGTAATGTAGAGCCTTGCCCCCAGCCACTGAGCCACCTGAAAGCACCGGCAAATTTAAGAAAAATCAGCGTAGTTCCCATACATGTCCTCAGGACAAGAGGCTGTTCCAATAACTAGCAGCCATCATTTACAGTGTGCACAAGTGAGGCATGTTGAAAAGCAGGAAGGTCAGAGCTTGTATACCAAGGCAAAGAACGTTAGATGTTTTTTTTTACTAAGGCTGCACAGGCACCTCACCTGAGCAACATTTGGCATTGTGGCAGACATGCCAATGACTTGAACATCATCCCTCAATGAAAAATCCTCTTCACCATCATCCTCATTTGGGTCTGTACAGGTCAGTGTCATAAATTGCATATTTTGGAACGACAAATGGGTTGGGAACTATTTCATAGCAAATTTTATTGACCTTCAGAAAAATGAAGGATTGGCCTACTAGCAGAGTTTGCGCATGCGCTGCAGCGCCCCATCCACAATGTATGTTTACCAGTGGATGTCTCCATTGTAGCTGTTGAGAAGCGCAACTTGGTGAGCAGTAGCTCTAGGAGGTAGCCTCTGCAGACAGACAAGGGCGCAAAATTTGAGCCGCCTAAATTCTGGTGCTGCTGTGGTCTTAGTATGGACCAATCACTCTCAATGCTCTCTTGTGCATCCTTGCTCCAGTGCAACATAAAGTAGCAATCCATAGGCGCATGCATATGCATACTGCCAGTGCATGCGCACGCGACTCATAACTTCTAGCACTACACACCGGTCATCATCTGCCACCATGTGCAGCTCATCCACAACCAGTGCCCCTAGCTCCCCGAGGCTCTGCTCTTCCATCATGCGCCCCACTAGTTGGTTGGCTTTTTCTATGGTACACACAAGGGCTCCAGTGTCCTTCTCAATGTATGCCCCCCTGCAACAATGGGAGCAAGACTGGGCAGTGCTTTGACATTTAATTGGAAAGTACATTTTGAGCGTTGCTGCAAAGCTTGCACAGCCTGTGCATGTTGCTGCAAGTCCATGTATTGCTAAAGTAATTCTAGGAAATATCTCAGTTACCTGCTGTTCACACCACCAAAAAACCGTTTGACCTTCTTATTGATTGACTCGGAGGCCAAAAGGACATCAAGTGTCTCTGCCTGAAAATTCACAAGTATGCCATTGTGGGTTGCGATTAGGCATTATGGCAAATCGACCAGCAGTGAGGCATGCAGATTGACACTTAAACTGTGCTTATTGCCTCCAATGAAAGATGGTCCAGAGCAGCCGTCCTCTCATAAAACAAAGCACACATTGTAAGCAGAAGATTGCACTTCAAATGACTGCGCAATGCCTGACAGATAGCACGGCAAAAACATCTGCCAACTTGCTCCAATGAGGATATCATAGAGTGAGTACATGCAAATAAATCGATCATTGAGTGGGTATGTGCATATGTTTGCTTTACTTGTCCGGCATCATGTTGACAGAGGGGCATCAACAATGGCTTTATCATCTCACAGAGTCATTCACACTCAAGCCCATAAAGAAGAGCAGTACATCTGGGTTTCTTCAAGATACTCACAATCAAGAAAGCAAACGACCAACGTGGAAGGGAAAATGTACTACTTACGCACCTTCTGCTGGCACAACACCACTGTTGGCAGCACTAGCATGAACGGCTTGTTTGTGCTGATCAGCCGCCTTAGTGCAAGGATTTCATAAACAATTGTTTTACCCGCACTGCGTACAGACAGGTGGGCACCAGCTGAATAAAAAAGTATTGAGTAAATAGCAAAGCTAACACTCAAGAATACTGATCCCAAGAGTACGACGCGAGAGTCAATCCACTGTGTTTACACCCATTCACTAAGCGATGTCAGTTGTCCGCCAAAAAATCCAGGTACGAGCGCAAATGCAAGCATGCGCCATTCCATGGCCTAATAATTCATAAGCACACCTGGTTGGGGCAGAGAACACAAAGTTACAGCCTTGCAGGACTTTTGGCTTCTCGAGGTGTGCCCCCAGAGCTTCCACCTGAGTGTTGAATGAGGAAAGAGTGCATTTCTTACTACACCATGCGGTTCAGGCAAGGGTAAAATCAAATAAAGAGAATGAATGCTGGACCTTGCATGGTTACCTTTGCTTTAAACTGTTATTGAAAAGTTAGTTGATACTGTGCATATGAATAAGCATGGACCTAAAACCAAGTGTTAAGTTCCTCTCAAGGTTTGGAACATTGATAAAATGTAGGATGGGAGAATGCTCAAATGCATACCCAGGGCTTGATCTTTAGACCCACCTGCCAGTTGTACAGGTCACGAGTTATACCAAACTGCTCCCGGTACACTTGCACGACGTCAGCAGGGAGGTAGTCGTCTAAGCGGTAATACTGCAAAGAAGCGCAAGCACCAGCAGGTCGGCAGGGCAGGCCAGACAGCTGTAATAGTAAGCACTGAATCAAAGCTGGTAACCTCCTGCTGTGACTGCAACCTTCTCAAAAGCCACAAAAGCCCCACCCCTAATCCCACCCGGCGCGTGCTTGAGTTGCCTGATCCATCCAAGCTGCCCAGTGTGTGGGAGGCCGAAGACAAGGGGCGGGGAGTCATGCTGCTTCTATTGTGCGGTAGGCTACCTTGCGGCTGCTGTTGGGAGTGACCCACTGCAGCGGCTGGCATGCTACGGCTGCCTGCGCCTGCCCCAAACTGGGAGCATGAGGCCAGAAGGTTCAGGCGGGCCTGCGCATCGCAACACAGGCAAACGCGCTGATAAGGCGATCAGAGGCACTTGCACACTTAAACCTCGTCAAGCAGGCTTTTGACGTGAATGCAGCCCAAGGGCTGGGCAGCATGCATCCTGTCACATGAAAATATCATCCAAAGGTGTTGCAAACATTTAGGAGTTGTTCTGACAGTGAGCCTGAGCACCACCAAACCACCAAAATGAGCGCAGGCAAGGGTCCTGTGCTAGCAGTGCTTGTGCAAGGCATGGCGATAGTGCACTGGCGGCCATGATGGTCACAGACAAGAGTGGCATTGTTTGACATTTGTCGAACAAGTTTGCTCCTGACACAGATCTTCTGGAAAGCGTACCTGGTGGGCATGCTGGGACTGTCCCCCCAAAGGTTCCCCACCGGCCATCATTGCCAGATCATCTTCATCATCATGCGGGTCTTCTGCAGGCAGGCAGGGGGCCTGAGGAGCCTGCTCCTGCACCTGTTGGTAAAGGGCAGCTGAACCAGCATGCACACCTGGCTGCTGGTGGCTGTGGCAGGTGGATCCAGGCGGCTCTGCCTTTGGAGGCTGAGGTAATGCTGCTGGAAGCCCTTGTTGGCAGTCCAGCAAGGGAGGCAGTGGCTGCGCTGACTCACCTGCAGATGCTGCAGCCAAGGACCCCACCACTGCCACTGCTGCTGCCGCAGGGCCTGCTGCTGTCCCGTGTTCAGCATTACCAACCGGCAGCAGTGCTACAGCTGGTGCGACCGCTGCTGCTTCCTGCTGGCCGACCGCGTTGGCGCCCCTTATCCTGCCTGATACGCTGCCGGCTCCATCCACAAGGGGTTCACCACTGGCGCCCTGCTCCAGTTTGCCATGCGCACAGGCTGCATCCACGCACACACTGACTGCAGCAGTGCGTGCCCCAGCTGCTCTGGCGTGCTGAGGGGGCGCTAGAAGCCCGGCACGTGCGCCTTGAGGGATAGATGGGCCCAGGAGCTGAGGTTGCTGGCAGAGCTGCAATTGTGGCTGTTGCTGGCAGGTAGACTGCTTGCCTTCATGTGGCTGGCCTGCTTGGAAGGCCTGCACACCTTGAGGGCCAGCTGGGCCAGGACTGGTCTCGGGCAGCTGGCGCGCCCGGCTGTCTAGGGGTGTGAATGTGAGGTGCTTGACAGGGAGGGGGGAGGGGCCGGTGGTCAGCTTGATGGGGGCAGTGGCGTCACCCTCGTGCTCTCCAGAGTGTGTGGTCCCAGGCTGGAGGGCTTCCTTCAGCTGGTCAGCCTGTACCATCCCAGCAGGGAAGAGCGTTCTGCTTAATTCTCCTTCATGGTGCAGCAGCTGCTGCTGCTGCTGAAGAGGAGCACCTTGCCCTGTCTGCGCAGCGCTGGCGGGAGGGGGCGGAGCCACACCTGCAAGCACGTTTTTGGGGCATTACCAGGGTACTAGCCTACTCTGGCTGTTGAGGCAAGTGTGCCAATGCAGGCTCTCATCAGGTAGGTGAAGCAAGGCGTGGCGGGGTCACGCATGCAGCCATGCTGCTGCCTAGGTGCTCCGCAGGCATGTGCCTGTAGAATAGTACGCTTGGCTTATCGTCTCAAGCTCCAAGTCAAATCAGAAGCCGAAGATCGCCCTCAAACCCTAACTCTCATACACCCTTTTTTTTTCCCTTTGCTTCCCTTCCACCTCCTCATCCCTGCCACAATCTAGCAGCCCTGCTGCAGCACGCACCCTTCATGGCTGCCCCAAAGGGGTCTTCCAATACGGCCTCCAGCGCATTCCAGTAACCAGCAGACATGGGTGTGCTCTTGTTGCTGGGCGGCACTGAGGTGCGGTGCACTGTGCGCTGCTCTGAGGATGGCCAGGTTCCTGCATTGAGTGCGTGGGACAGCAGGAAACAGGTGCGTACACTGCCTGCTTGTGAAGCGCATGAGGCTGGTTAATAAGGCGCGGCACTTTTCAAGCAGCTAGGAGCTCTGACGGACCATGGAAGGCTGATGGCGCTGGGCAAGGTCACCAGAGAGACCCTTTCATTTGCTGGCCATGCACACCGCAAGTGAGGCAGGTTGCGGGATCTGCAGGCGACGTGCATGACGCGCACAGTCTCACCCGTCATGGTGACAGCAGCACAAGGCCAGACCAGATCCATTGGATTCGCAGGATAAAGAAAGAAAGCAGTGTGCCTGGGGATGCTAAGTGCTCGGTTGCTCCCTCTGACTTGTGCGTGCAGCTTGCACGACATGGGTGCAAGCACATACCTGGAGGGGGCTGCGGGAGCGCCGACAGCCCTTGCTCAAGCTGCGCAGGCTGTGCCAGCAATGACAGGCTTGGACGGCGCTCGCCCACCAGTTGGCTAAGCTGAGCCTGACATGGCCTGAACACTGCTGCACCGGGGGGTACGCCAGAGGGCTGAGAATGCTGCAGTGCCAGAGCTGCGGCGGACGTGCCAAGGAGGGCAGGCTCCCTGGGATAGGGGGCCAGCGCTGGCACAGGGAACTGAAACGGGGCAGTTACTGAGGGGGGAGGTTCAGGACGGACATGAGTCGCCCCGGCCAGCGTCAGGCCTGCTGCTGGGGCAGCTGCGGGTAGAGAGGCTTGGGTGGAGGGCCGTGGCTGCGGCAGGCAGGGTGTGGGTGCAGCATGCCCAGGGCAGCCTGCATCTGTGTCCCCTGGAGCACTGGTGGGGGAAGGGCAGGCTGGCAGCACGGGCGCGTTAGTGCCTAGCCATTGAGCAGCCACGCGCACGCGCTGCTGCAGCTGCTGCTCGTGCTGGTTGTGGCTGTGCTGCAGCGGCGGTGGGTACATCACAGCAGGCTGCTGGATGCTGGGCAGCTTGGGGAACTGCTGGCACGGTGGCATGGGCTGTATCATGGTCTGCTGTTGCAGCTGGCAGGGGGAGGGCGGCAGCAAGATAGGCTGCTGAATCTCCGGTGGGTGCGTCATCTCCCCAGCTTGAGCCCTGCCTTGTTCCATGTGGTACCTCTGCTCTATAGCGTCAAGTGCGTTGAACATGGAATCGTCAAAAGGGGTGCCGCTGACGCTTGTGGGGGCTTTTGAGCCCGATCTGTGCAGCTCCGCCTCTGGGGTGGTGCCAATGGTGACGGGCGCGCGGGAATCAGGCGCATACGCGCGGGCTTTCTCAGGCGCAGCCGCGTCTCCGTGGCTGCCTGGATCTTGAACAGCAGGGGGCATAGCAGAAGCTGGGATATGGGAGTCAAACAGAGCAGCTTGGAAGTGGTGGGTGGGTGTCATGCCCCCAGAGCCGGGTGAGATGCCTGTTTTGCTGGCGTCCCACAGGTGCATCTTGTCCTCCACTGTCATAGACATGTGCTGCCTGAGCTGCGCTGCTTGCAAGCCCTTGGGGGACACAAGGTGTACAGCTTCCCTGTGCATCCCAGGCTGCTGCGCTGCCAGCGCTGCAGGCGCAGCAGGCAGGCGCAGGGGGTGCTGGATTGGGGCAGCTGCCAGCACCTGTGCTGACGCCCCATTCAAGGCCTCGTGCTTGGGCGAAGGGCTCCTTGTGAGGGGAAGCGCCCCCTTGACACCCCAGCTGGTAGCATTAGCAGGAACAGCGTTCAAGTCCTGCGCTGGGCTGCTTGTGAGGGGCAGGGCGCCTCGCTCGGCAGGCTTTGGGGTGTTGGATGCAAAC
>LFCJ01000524.1_pt1 | contig 24099 bp, 33 predicted proteins | sample 643141 | NCBI WGS metagenome assembly LFCJ01 (sample SAMN03766243, study PRJNA286221) | soda lake metagenome | biome: soda lake; feature: Kulunda steppe; material: water; isolation source: sample B1-Br-g2 brine of Lake Bitter-1 | place: Russia: Kulunda steppe | collected 2010-07
CTATCGGGGCAGGTATGACCCGTACAGTACGTGCTGTACTAGGACAATCTCCACACCAATCAACACAGGTGAATCCAATGATACGAGAGATGATACATTACAAAATAAGTGCAAATCGGAAACGGATTAGAAATATAGCTGAGACGCTGAGTGATTCCGAGTCTGAGGTACTAGGGATACTGGAGACTGAGGACGACATAGGTGCCGTTCTAATCAGTCCAGATAACAACTTAGTGTTGTTAACGACGGAAGACGACACGATACTACTCAACGAGTATGAATTACAGGACTGCGTAGTGCTAGACCGCTAATACGCAGTTCCAATCTATCGGGGCAGGTATGACCCACGTATAAAATCTCCACACTTCAACACAGGTGATTCAAGAATGATGGACAATAACCACGTAGACGAGTACTGGAATAGACAATTAAGTAACGTTGATTTTGATGCAGAGATGGACTTCGAGCTCGAAGATGATGAGTTGGTACGGCTTCCAAACGGCGTATGGATGTGGATTGAAACGAGTGGAGTATCCCCAGAGAGATTTGGTGCTAACCCAGTATCAGAGACACCAGACACGGATACTAATCTTCTCGAAGAGCTCCAATCCTAAACATACTGTTCTTTCTATCGGGGATACCACGAGGTATCTCCACCCTTAACACAGGTGATTCAAGATGCAAACAGATACTAAAAAATGCGACCAGTTTAGCACAGTTCAAATAGAAAAATTCGCCCGTGGGGTTATTGAAGAATCAATAGAGTCTGATAGTGATATTCGCGAGATTACACACGACAAGGCTCTACAACTAGCCCGCGACAACCCAGAAGTCAAGAAAAGTAATGTAGAGCACGAAATTAAAACCCGCATCAGAGAGATTATGTGGGATTGTAAAGTCGATAAGCTACTTGACGAGTGGTAGACACCCAACACTACTACTACTTTTCCTATCGGGGCAGGTATGACCCGTACAGTACGTGCTGTACTAGGACAATCTCCACACCTTAAACACAGGTGATTCAAAATGAATGCAATTACCCAACAACTTCGAGCAGATGTTGAATCGACACTTGAACAGACAGATTTTGTAAGCGGATGGACGCACTACACCGCTGCTGATATGGCGTATGATGAGACGGATTACGTCGTCAATGGACTCGATTTAGTAGGTCCAGAGCATACGATACTCGTCGTGAGTTACGACCGAGACGCTGTAGACGCTGAGTCATACATAGAGTTCATTGATGATACTATGTTGAATCTGGATGCGAGTCTAATCGACTCCGACCAGGGTAGTACACTCCACGGAGTAGACCCGACCGCAGTATTTGCTGTTGAGTACTGAGCTTGACGGCCACCTAATTGTTGTTACAGTGTATGGGCTGTTCCATACGCTTTTCCTATCGGGGCTTATCATAGCTCCACTAACACACTAACCAAACCTACTTTTCCTATCGGGGCTGGTAGACCCTCGTATAAACTCTCCACGCCACAATACAAGGTGATTAAGATGACAAGTACAACTGATACCGCAGTAGACGACGTAATTAGTATAGCAATCAGTGGACAGGACGTAATTAATTACGGTGATTTATTATGACTAGTACACTCCAAGACTACAAGTCCGAGATGGACTTAGACGGCGCGAATATAATCCATGATGATAATGACCTTATCACGGTAGGTGATTTACTATTCGTTGAAATAAGACACGGTTATGATGACACGTATCGTGTATCGCTCAATATACTGGTGCACGGTCTCGGTTACGAGAGACGAGAGACAGTTGTTAAGCAAGAGTATAAAAATCCTAAATGGGCTGTGCGTAAATTTAATGAGCTACTCCAAGCTGATGTGGTAGTTAAATTAAAGTGATGCACATCCTTACAGGTTTCTATCGGGGCTGGTACGACCCTCGTATAAAATCTCCACACCACAACACAAGGTGAATCACAGAACAAATGACAGAGACTACAAATGATACAGATGCTGATAGCACAGACTTACTAAACACAGATTACGTCAGTCCAGACGACTGCTTACCGACCCACCACGATGATGATGCAAAATATACAATCCGAAGCTGTCAAAATGACCGTTTCGGCAACGTACTAGCAGGATTGCTCCACGACGGTGATAAGTGGGCATTTGCACTCCGACGAGATGACTGCTATAATCAAGACGGTTCTCTCCCGAGTTGGTCTATAAAGGCTGCTGGAGACCTTAACGTAGTTGATGTAGAGTATGACACAGACGAGGAACACTATGTAGAGCTATTCAAAGACTCTAAAGAAATGGAAAATTGGACTGTTGATATATTCCACGAGTATGATAGCACACAAATTGAGGATATTGATGCAAATAATCAACGGATAGTGTTTTACAATCCAGACTCAGGGATAGGTCGGTTTACAGTACAATACGACCTAGACTAGCAGATAATTTATTCCATTTTCTATCGGGAGCACCAATCAAGATGAGGTGCTCCACACCAATCAACACAGGTGATACGACTATGAGTACAACTGAGACGACGTACGACTGCATAGAACAGCATGGATGGATGTTACTGATGGACGATTATGAGATAGTCGAGTGGACTAACGACGATTATGATGTGATAGGCGACGAGACCACGATTCGACACGTGCTTGACATCAATATGTCCAATACCCACGAAGACATTATTGTACAAGTTGGTATCGAGTACTATCACGACGACGAGCACAGCACCGAGTATCTGGACACGCAGATGCTGGATGAGACGGCTGTAGAGACGTTTGACGAGGCAGTGGATGTTGCCACCGTCTTTGCACAGGATTACGCTGAGACGGACGCTGAGCTAGCTGAGAGGTAAGGTACACCTCTCCACTCTATCGGGGCACTTAAGAGTGCTCCACACCAAAACACAGGTGATTCAAGATGCAGACAAATACTACACGAGTTATGACAACTGAGTACAGCGATAACAACCAAACAACAGAGTTTTACAAGAATGAGACGGTGATAGTAGAGTACGACGGGATGCCAATGCAGGGTCGCGTCGGGTACAGACTCAACGATATTACCGTGCTACAGTACACGACTGACGGTGAGCAGATAGCTGTGTCCTACGACCCTGATGCGCAAGAGCCACTATCCAATTGGGCGAGAGAGACACTATTCTCGACTGGTGGACGTACTGGACACGTAAACCAAGTCGCTCACAGCAAGTTCCGTATTGACAGTGTGTGCACGGATGAGACGATGCTCGTGCACCTTGACCTAGATAAGGTCGAGCGACACGAGTAAAACCCACGTTTCATTTCTATCGGGGCACGATAGGTAGTGCTCCACACCAAAACACAGGTGATTCAAAATGAGTACAAGTGAAACAACGACTGATGCAGATGGTACAGACATTACTGAACAATCACGAGATGGACGGTACAGTTACAAACTCGCTGAGGATACAGAGTACAATGGATGGCAAGTACGTCCGCTGTCGAAGCGACGCAACCGATACCCAGACGGGTTGACAAATGTATTCGAGGAGCTTCGAGAGAACAACATAATCGTCGATGAAGGAATTTCGGACTGTAGTTCGTGTATGTGGGGTTGGCTTACAAGTAAAGCTGACGACCTCGAAGAGAAAGACCAACCAGTAGCTGGTTTAGTTGGGTTCAACTCACAGGCTGATTTATCAAGTCCGTACCTTGGATACAGTGGACGTGAAAACGGGTTATCCACGGACGAGGTAGCTGACTTGGTTATCGAGTTGCTAGAGAAACACGACGTAGAGTATTACTGGACAGGTACAAAAGACAGGAAAATCAATGTGAACCCTGACTGGTGTACCGAGTGTGGTGATAAGCCAGGGCGAGGATTTCATAAAGTCGTGTGTAAGGATTGCGACCCTGACCACTGTTCCCACGACTAAACTATGATTCTCTTTCTATCGGGGCTGGTAGACCCTCGTATAAACTCTCCACACCACAACACAAGGTGATACAGTATGAAACAACAGAAACCAACCCGAACGATAAATGATACAGAGAATAGCCGACTAATCAAGTTTTACAGTGATGATACCGTGGTTATCGAGTACGATGGGCCAATCCACGCAAGCGTTGAGTATGAGCTCAACGGGTACGACTTCAAATCGTATATGAGCACGGATGCAGGTACAGTGGACCTGCACTCAGAGTCGATTCAGAACTCATTGCGTCAGTTTACACGAGAGGCGTTATTCGTGGAGAACCCGACGATACGACCCACTGTAGAGATGATAAAATACGACACGTACAAACTGTCGTACCGAGTCGAAGAAGAAGGATTGAGAGAGGAACTGGTCGTCCGACTCGATTTCAAATCGAAGTACGACTGACCACAGGTCATTTCTATCGGGGCTGGTAGACCCTCGTATAAAATCTCCACACCAATACAGGTGAACACAGATGAGTAACACAACACAACCCTCAGAAGAGGGCACGGTTACAATTAGCACAGATTTAGGAGAACTAGATGTACAGACGCCATGGGGTGAGTATTATCTCGACGCGTCAATCGGCGTTGGTCTTACAATTCCGATTGTTACGATAGTCGAGCCAGAGGGACGATTCGAAGTTACGGTCGAACCGTTCAACGGCAACTCGCACCCTGATATGGATGAGCACTTCACCGTGTTTGTCCGTGAGTTCACGACGTACGTTGACGAGTACGACGAGTACATCGACCCGTACGAACGGCATCAAGAGTCGTTCGATAGCCCGCAAGACGCACTGAAAAAGGCCAGTGAACTAGCATTTGAAATCAACAAGGGTGAGTTCTGATGTTGAGCCAGCAAATCCCTGGTAAATCGGATGCAGACGAGCTTACCCGCCGATTCGATATACCCGAGAAGCATGTCTCGTACTGTTATTCGGTTGGGAGAGGATGGTTGCTTTGCGACGTAAATCCTAGTACCGTCGCTGAGTTCGTTGCGGTTGCAACGGAGCAGGGCTGGAACGTTGAAGAGTCGGGCTGGCATGAATCGTTCGAAATGAACTTCGTGGAGCTTTCAATTGATATTGACTCAACCATGAGGTGATTCCAATGAGTAAAGATAAATACTATTTGGACACGACGGCATTTGAAAAGTTACGGCACGTTACAGAGACGGTGCAAGAGTTCACGATTGAGGTCGATGATGTGGAGCACTGGTTCTACTATGGCCGAGTAGGCGAGTGGGACTACGTGTACTGTCATGATGTGGAGCTCCACGAGTTCAAAGCGTTCATCGGGAGCGAGAAGGTTGTTTCCGATGAGTTTAGGACAGACGTGTCCGAAGTACTTGATGCTAAAGCAAACGAGGGTGATAAACAATGAAACAAACAACTGCGGAAATACTGATTGAGAATTGTACAGAGCTTGACGGAGTAGATGTTGTTACGGTGGATTTCGCACCTGACTCGGATGGTGCGTACGACGTAACGATACTTGCAGTGAAGAACGATGAGTTTGCCGTCAGAGAACGAAACCGAGTAGACGAGTACTTTGAATCGTACGGTGGACTTGGGCGGATTGTAGACTCATTCAGCGCGATTGTCGAGCGTATCTACGAGGAGTACGAGAAGAATCCTAACCTGGATGAAGTTGAGGCAGAAGTTATTGCGACGGATGAATCGTTGTTGGGTGAAGTTGAGTCTCAGACACCTAAGTCAGTTGAAGACTTATTCTAGAACATAATTTTTCTATCGGGGTGAAATCCCCGCGTGATTGACACGTAAGTGAAAAATCTACACAACTATGAGTAACGATGATGAAACACCCTCTGAAGAGGGCACGGCAGATAGTATAGTTGAGGAAACAGATGGGATGTTAACTTGTGTTGAGTATGGAGATGAGTATTACGAACCAATGATTAGAGAGGATTCAGGCCAGTGTCGGTACTGTAGATTAGATGAATCAGAGCAACGAGCAATTGACTTAGCAGATGAGTTTGTTGAGTTGTTCAAAACAGATGAGACACGGATTGACCCTACTGTGGGTGATGCGTTATTCGATGAACGAGACCCAGATGATAGACTCGTTATCAGCAACGGGGTAGAGCTGTTCGAGTATTTGGCTTGCATCCAGTTCGAAGTGGATAAAATGCCTAAAGTAGATGAGTATGCTGTTCGACTCAGTAGTATGGATACTAATGTTGAGGTTCTGCTTGATGTGGAGCAGATGAAAGAGTTCCGTGATTTGCTGGAGTCGTATGATGATATTTTGAAAGTCGAAGGGAATCAGAATGTGTTCCTCTTTCTCTGATTTCTTCTGATGTTGTGTTTTCTATCGGGGTGTCAGTGAACCTGGCATCCCAGTAACAAAGGTGAGATGAATGGATGATAATATTGAACATCACGACCATAGTGTAGTTTTCCGAATGCCTGATAGCGTTACGGTTTCCTATGAGTTCCGCGACGAGTGGAAACAATTCGATGGGACTCCAAAAGAGTTCCGTCGTGAGCATAGGCTTGGTGAGTATTCGAGCAATCCGAGCGAGCAGTACAAGGCCAAGCGACAACGTCGCGAGAGCCGTTGAAACCACGACGCTATCCATTTCTATCGGGTTGTCTCACCGACAGCCCTGACACATCGTAATACTAATAGGATGTGCTTATGAAGTATCAAAACGGTGATATAATAATGAGTAAAGAAATCACACTAGACGACGTAGAGAACGATGATGTACAGCTCGCAATTGAGAAATTGCAGAACCGACTCACGATTCCGAATGAGAAGCAGCGACTCGTGAAAGCTGCACGGACCGAGGGAATCAGTTATGGCCACATAGACGCCGATGAGACACTCGGGTACAAAGAAATCGTAGCGGATGAGCGGATTCCTGTCGATTACGGTTCAAATATTCGGAGGAATGAACAGGCATACGATGACAAGATAAAACTATTTGCAGGGACGGGTGAGGCAATGCTCGCCTTGCTTGTTAATGAGATGAACAGCACACAAGACGATTACGAATACAAACTAACACGCAACAACGGTGATTAACATGACTGACAACAAAGACACCACGGATGCAGACGCACAGAACAGTTCAACAAGCAGAATTCAGTCCGCACTTAGCAAGGTTTCAACCGTGTTCAACGATATGGATGTAGACGCGGATTTGAATGGGTGTGCGGATGGCTCAGTAACAGACTGGGCAAGCGACATCACTCTCTCACAAGGAGACCACGACGTAGTTATAGAGCTGGAAAAGACAGATGGCCAGCTAGATTTCGATATTCGGACTGATGATTTGAATACGGGTGATTAAGTATGGCGACATTTGAGAAAACTACTGACGAGGTGAAAGTGAAGCTCGTAGACCTGGTACTATTATCCAACGGTTATGACATTGCTGTCGATATAACTGTACGGCAGAGCTCTGAATGGCTACAAGTCGTCGGAGCGAATCATGACGGTATAACCGCCGTGCTTGTTGATGGAAGTTCTGTCGATGAGCACGTCGCGATTGGGCCGAAAGAAGAAGTTGAGTCGTACATCGTTGAGCTCACAACGACTTATACACAGCAGTTCACGGCTGGCTCACTGACGGTTGATGGTGAGGACTGGTTCGATGTCGGTGCTCAAATCGAGGTCGATGAGGAATGGGAAGTATTGATGTGAATCCCGTTTCCGAGCGTTATTCTATCGGGGAAGACAAATAGCGATTCTACGCCAGTTCAGTTGCGTTCTGAGAGCGTTCTTCATACAGCGAGTACAAATCTACATCTACAACAGGAAATTAATTCACGGCTATCTCACGAGTTTGTAAGACGGTCTTTTAAGTTAGATAGGAGTGGAACCTCGTAGCCGTAGGCTTCGACACTCCGAACAAGCCCGAACAGAATAAGCGGAGCACCGAACACGACACCCATCACTGTAGAGGCAAAAAGAACGCCAATTCCAAGGATGATTAGCCCTTCGAGTAACTGCCAGCGAGGGCTCGACGAGAATGCAAGTAGCCACAGCACTACGTTCCGAGCAGTAGCTCTCGGTTTCGTAGATGCATCGACCAACGTGCGTTTAACAGACTCCATCATGGTACTCACCGTGAACGGGTGTTCGGATTCGTGAACGGGTTAAAGAAAACAAAGAATATAAGAATCCCTACTAATATGATAACTGGCAATCCAACATGTGGACCCATTACTGATACAGCAAGGAACGAGAACACAGTGTAAATAATCATCAACAGACCGATAACCGAACTGAATTTGAATATGTGGTCTGTTGTAACTTTCTGCAACTGCTTGTTCAGAATCCGAACGCCACCAATTACAACGAACGACAGGAAGAAAATCATCGCTGCTGTTAGGACTGCTCCAATCGGTTGTGTCAACGGATGGATGAAGCTGATTATAGCAAACGGGAGTATCAATAGTGCCATCAGCACGTTATAGATGATTTGTGCACCAGGACTGGTTTGAAACCCTGTGTACTTACCAAATACATGAGCAATCTTATCTAAATTCATTACTTACTACTTCAATGTTAAACTTGAAAAGAATTGCCTCTTTTTCACTATCGGGATTTCCGACGGATAGCCTGTAGGAAGAACAGTACGTGAATAGCTGGGAAGATGGCTAACGGCCAGAGAATAACCGCTGGTGGAATCCAAATTGCAACGAACAACATATTTGCAGCGAGTTGTTCCTGCGGTGTTCCACCACCAAATGCGTCTACATACCGTTCGAACAGGGGTTCGAGGGCAATATTAGCTACAGTTTCGAGTAACAGTGCTGCTGATTCGAGTACTGCTGAGAGTACTGCTGCTAGCCCAACCATTATCGCAGAGACCACACTCGCTACAGTTGTCGCAATCAATCGGAGTCCAAACTCCTCAGAAGTCTGCTCGATTAACCGTTTCGTGAACTTAGGAGCTTCCTGTACAGTTGTTTTCCACTCCCCACGTATCGTTTTTGCAGACGTACGCATCCAACTTGGGAGCTTCAATGCTCCTTGAAATACACCGAGAGTAGCCGTTTGGACATATCCAAATCCAGTCTGAATTGGTGTTATAACATAGTTCGATGACGTTGATTTCACTGTTGAACCTGCACTACGAGCAGCACCTATCGGTTTATATAGAATTGTTTTGACCGTCGTGTATACGGTTTCACCACGGTTTCGAACCAATCCTATGGGTCGTTTCACCGATTCTTTCATTCGGGTTCCTGCGGATTTGATACGGGACACTAATCGAGGGGCTACCCCTCGAAGTTTTGTACCTGCTCGGGTCACGACGCGTGCTGCTGGTCCAATCATGAGTATCACCTATCGAGAATTGTTGAGGAAGCCCAACGTTGGATACGAGCAGCTGTCCCACCAAGCCCGCTGAACGTGAGTTCAACGAAAAGTACGAAAAGTATCGCAGTGTGTAGAGGAGCCATCGCAAGTGCGAGTGGAAGTCCAATAATTGTACCAGCTACGAGTACATAGAACCCAATGAGAGCCATATTGGCTGCTAATTGTTTTTCGGGAGTCTCCCGAGGGTTCAGTGCGGTCTCGGTCGTTTTTAACACAGGGCCGAGCATTATATTCGCAGCATCACGGATTAATAATCGGAACTGTTCAATGATGTTCCGAACCTGTTTGAAGAAGTTCGCGATGTTCAGACCTTGCAGGATGAACCCGACTGCGTTCGTGATGTTCGCGAGATTCTCCTGTGCTTTCTGTGCAGATTCTCCAGACCCGTCGGCTGCCTGTTCAGAAATATTTAGCAACGCGTTCGCTATGGCTCCAGGTAAACTAGCGATTGTCCTGCCAATACCTGTATCATCTATCTTGGATTCTGAATCGGAGCCTGAAGATGTAGAGGAGTTTGCCTGTGGGTGGTTGGAATACCTCCCCATCGGCTTATCATTACTTGATTGCTTTTGACTCATTGTTTAAATTACTACTGCACAGGTAATTACGTTTTTTGCTAATTCGTTTGTTACAAGTCTCGGTTCTTCACGAAGAATGCAGCGACGAGAGCCATGACGACGACGACAATGGCAATTGGAGCTACAGGTGGGGCGGAGATGACCATCATTCCGAGTGCCAACAGTGCAAAGAATCCGAGCACCAATAGGCCTAATCCACCGAACACTGTTATCGTTAGTGCTCTACTGGAGAATATGACTCGCATTACAGCGACAAACACGAGGAACAGAATCGCGAACACGAGTATGAGTTTCACCACGATGAGTGGGGGTAGGAGTGCAGAGACTGGGACGAACAGAAGCATCAGCACGGCTAATGTGACGATATTATGTAGTAATTGTTCCATCGGACTCTTGTGGAGTCCTGTAATGGAGTTGAGTATTCGGGTTAATGGTTCAGATGCCATTTGACTAAAATAAGTGTGTACATAGTTGAAAAGGATTACTCTATTTCAAGAAGTGAGGTTGATACTACTCAGACAGATAGGGAGATAATCGCCATTTCAAGTCTTTTCCGTGGAATGCGTACTCCCATTTGTTGAAATACCAGTTCCATGTGGCTTTGCTCCATCGGTACGCATACGTCGTTTGATTCCCTGTGAGTATTTTCCAACCAATATCAATAAATCCTAACGCCACGCTTGTAGCTACAAATAAGGGTGTGATAGTTGAACTTAGCAGTGCAACAGTAACTCCGAGGACAAGTCGTTTAACTCCATCAATACGGCTCATACAGTAATATATAGGTCAGTATTATAAAATTATTCTCTTAATAGAAAATTGGAACGATTCCTAGCTCGATTTGCTCGCCTATCGGATAGCCCCGCCCGATGAGGTGTTCAATCTCCGTTATCTCATCGTATTCACCTAGATTTGTTATGGTTAATTCATACACCTCGATGTGGTATATGGCTTGTTCATCTATGTAATCTCGTTCCTCTTCTCCAATTACAGGGATTCTATCTCCATTGATTCGGATTTGTTGGGGGCGTGCACCCGTATCGAATAAAGACCCAACTTCGAGTTGAGTGTGTATGGCTTCATTTTCTTCATATCTGAGTTTGAATTCATCAACATCTTCGAACTCGGGTTCGAGTTCAACAAGACTTTCTCCATTAAAAACCCACCATCCTTCGTCTATCTCAGCAACATCATCAATGTTATTTTCATCAATAACTAGTACAGGAATATCGTCGTCCGTGTACTCGATATTCTCTTCGGTCTCCTCAGCTGCCACACTGTTCACTCCAAGTAGAGACGCTGTTCCGACCGCAGCAGCACTTTTCAGGAAATATCTACGATTCATAGGAATCACCATGGCCATGAGCCATCCATGAGCTCGAAGTTTGTGAGGTCGGTTCGGAGGTCAATCGTGCCATCAATATCAGCACCGTACTTCGAGTACATCTCAGTCATGTAACGGTGGTCAACCATTTCATCCGATTCTATGTACTCTTTGTTGAATTCAACGAGTTCATCATCAGCGTGTTCGAGGGCGAGTCCAGTTATTTCAAGTTCCTCGTCAACGTCACTGTCATCGGGTTTTTCGTTAACTACTTCGGTTGTTGTTAGTTCTTCCCCGTTATAGTCGGCTATCAGGTATTTTGTTTCCTCGTCACCTTCTTGGTCTATAAACGTGAGTTCAACGACGCTATCCTCATCAACTCCACCTGATACACGGTCGTTGTACGCATCAGTGAAGTTAGTTGCGTTCGCGTTGAACTCATCTTGGAATCCATCAGCAGCATCCTCAGCTGTTCTATAGTCATCGGTGAAAATGTGATATGTGAAACGGTCAGTCGCACCTTCCATAGTACCAGCAATGGAACCACTAAGGTCATCTACGGTACACGTATCGAAGAACGCGTCACACTCATTTTCTACCTCAGATTCAGTCGTGTTATCTGCGGTTACTACTCCTGAGAACCCCATTGTCATCAGCGACAGGACTAGGAATCCTGTGAGAAGTGCATGTCTCATACTATGCTCTAGCTTACACGAATAATAAATTTAAAACCACAGGGTATTCAGAAAATTAGTTCAGTGGATTAAGGTCTCCTACGATGTCCATAACACCGAAGTCATCGAAGGTTAGCATTTCTCCAAGTGAGTTGTACCCGTCGTGGCTAACAATTTCGACATCAACAGCGTCGTCAATGTTCTCTACAACTACATAATCATGGTCTTCGTGGAAGACTAGAGCTTCGTCATCCTCTACGTCCTCAGGGAGTTCGTTGAGGTATACGCGCTCGTCATCGTCACCAAGAGTCGCACTGGCGTCGATTACGTCACCGTCTTCAGCATCCTCGGCAGCGTCCTCAAATGCGTCAGCAGCGTCACCGTCAAGAGCGTATGCAGCAGTTCCGTTGTATTCATCGTGGTCTGGGTCGAGTTCAGCTTCGAGTTCAGCAGCATCGACCTCATCAAACATAGTAAGTGTTGATGTGACCGCTTCGAATGGGCCAACAGTCATCCCTTCGATGATGTCAGCTTCGTCATCAACAACATTAGTGATAACAAGGTCAACGGATACATCGTGTTCGTCAACCTCTTCATCCTCTGTGTCATCATGGAGGATTACCGTGAGTTCATCGCCTTGTTCGACACCTTCGTCAAGGAGGTCGGAATCATCTACCGTTACAGATGCCTCCTCATCATCAACATCTGCTACTTCATCAACAAGTGTTTCGTTATCACTATCCTCTACATGTACTTCGAGGTCGTTCTCTTCTAAGTCTTCATCATCAAGTTCCCACACATACTCCGTGTCGCCATCTGTGTATAGGACGACAGACTCCTCAGGGTTTTCAGCTGTTGCACCAGCCATTGCTGGCATTGCAAACAAGCTTAGAACCATTACGAAGCATAGGAGGTATGCGGGTGCGTGTCTCAGATTAACCATTACGCTTACAACTATGTCTGTCTATTCTATTTTAAATTATCCCATTATTAGAGAAAATTAGTTCGTTTCATCATCGTCCGTTTTCTCTAACTCACGCATCTCCTCAAGCTCACTCTCAGCCTTCATCTTGCCTTTTTTTAGTTCTCCAGCAGATTCACCAATCGAGCGTGCGAGTTTAGGGAGTTTAGCACTTCCAAAGAGTAAGACAGCTAAAAGAAGAATTATAAGCAATTCAGGTCCTGCTGGGATAGCAAACATTACTGTCGGAGTCATATGAATAAAAATACGTTCATCACAGAAATAGTTTCGCCTATCAGAGTTCAACGTCAGTATTTACGTCGCGGAACGGGTTCAGATTAATTGCTCTCAGAGCCCATCGTTGGCGTGTTTCTGTCCAGTTCCACGTTATTGGTCCAAATTGCTCTGTTCCATCCATCCAGAAGGCACTTCTATCCTGAGCTAACCACGGTTCCATCATAATATCAGGGTCAGCACTCCACTGGTTATCATACCATGATTGGATTATTTCTTGGAAATCCTCGATGTCGTAGAATGTACCGTCGTCCTCATCTTCGTCTATATAATAGTGATTGTGTGGTGGTTCGACCATTAAACGCGGGTGTGTGTCTTCGTGAAGTGGTGGATTACCTGTGCGAGCTATGAGGTAGTGCCAACCACTGTACGCAATACCATCTACTGAGCCATCACTATTTATATAGACAATTACGGGTTCGCGGTCGATGAAGTGTGAGTCTTGTGGGGCGTATCCTCGTTGCGTCGGATAATAGTTCATGTAGAGGATTGCATCTGTACTCCACTCATTCGATTCGTAATACGCTGCGTAGCAGACTTCAGGCTCAATATCGAGGTGGTCTGTGTATATATATGGTTGATGTTCCTCGATTTCATCTTTCTTATCATCGTATGAGATAGATACGTGTTCGGGTTGATGTTCATCAAAAACATCATCAGGATATACCGATGCTGCGACTGGTGTTGCTGCACCTCCGAGTCCTGCGAGAGTTGCACCAGTAGCTGCCCCTACCTTCAAAAATGTTCGTCGGTTCATCCGTTCATCATCTTCGGTCATAGTATCACCAGTCAAACATTGTCTCGAACCAACTCCCTGAATATGCGTGGTTTGCCTCATCTCTGGCAACGGCATGGTCTTTTCTTGCATCCTCGTGCGTTTCATCAGGGGTTTCACCGTCTATAGCGCGTTCTATATCAGCTATCCCGTACCCGACCTCTGTTTCACCACATTCTGGTGCAGGTCGAGCTGTTTCAGTGAGTTGCTCGTTAATTTCATCAGGTGTTAGTGAGTCATCGTTTTCAAGTAAGCAAAGGGCTGCTCCCGCAATTTGCGGTGTTGACATCGACGTTCCTGAGAGCGTGTTATACATAGTTTCACCATTTTCATCAGGCACGTACGCATCAATCTCCATTCCAGAACATGCAATATCAACACCTGCACCACGTGTTTCTCCAAGACTTGCGTTCGTCGCTCCACTATCAGGAGCTACTTGTGAGAAGTATGCACTTTTCATCTCATCTGGGTCAGCATTGTTCGTCGCTGCAACAGATATGGCACCATCTACATCTACATCGGCTGGGCTTGCAACCCAACGGACAGTCTGTCGGCTGTTTCCGACAGCGATGATAACAGTAACGCCTTCATCAACAGCATCCTCGACGGCATCTGCAAGAGATTCTGAGTAGATTGGAGAGCCGAGTGACATGCTAATTACATCAGCTCCTTCATCTACAGACCAGCGGATACCATCAATAATATTAGCTGTATCTCCAGAACCGTCGTCATCCATTACTTTTCCAATAAGGAGTTCTGCATCTGGAGCAACGCCTTGATAATCCTCGTCGTCAGGGTCGGCTGCGATAGCGGCAGCACACCATGTTCCGTGTCCATCAGGGTCTTCAACAGCTTCAATTCCTTCTTCGTCTTCGGAAAAATCCTTAGCATCAATAATCCTGTCCTGAAACACGTCGCAATCATCTTCATCTGTGACGTTGCATCCTGTATCGAGGACGCTGCACACTGTCCCTTCTCCAGTTGCATCTGTGTCGTGACGGATATACTCTACGACTTGTCCGAGTGATTCTTCCTCAGCGTCATCATCGAACGCGAGCCCTTCAGTGTTGAACTCACCTCCATGAACGAGTGTCGCAACATCCCCGAATCTTGGTTCTGCCCACGATGATTCAGAACTTAACGACTCAACGACTTGCTTCCCGAACGTGAGATTGTAATCAACTCGTTCCACATACGTAAGTGAAGATAGGTCGTTTAGATTCCGTGTCGGAATAATATGCTCAAATGGTGTTGCGATAACGTGTTCTGTATCACTGAGTTCGTGTTCGTGTGAACGGTCTTCGGCGTCATCAACCCACGAGATGAGGGACTCTTTATCGTCCGCACTCTCAATTTCGACAATGAATTCAGGGATGTCATCTGCGTTCGTCGCAACCTCATCGAGTACATCATGTGTAAACCAACCGACGCTATCCGAGACTGGAGGTGCTAACACATCACTCTGAAGTAAATCAGGAGAAGCAGCTACGGTGCCAGTCCCACCAACGGCAACAGCTCCACCTATACCAATTGATTTCAATACGGTTCTTCTTGATGGCATATAAAACAAACTCTCAGCAAAGTAAATTAAATTGTAGGGTGTTTCCGAACGTTATCCGATAAACGGAATATCGATGTCTGCAACGTATGATTCAGCCGTGTATCGGATTTGCTCGACTAATGACGGGGTGCTATTCGATTCTACAGTAACTTGACCACTATCATCCGTGAATGTAGATATGACGTTACTACCGTCGGATGAGTCGCGGATTTCTCCTTCAGTTCCTGTGAATACACCACTGTTGCGGTAGATGAGTGTATCCTCACCAATTGCTGGTGTATGAACATTCACAGTCCGTTTTTCATCTAATGTATTTCCGTCTTCATCAAGGAGTTGGATGTCTATCTCATCAGCGTTTGAGATTGAGTGTGTATAGATTCGGATTGGATTCCTATCATCTTCATCGACAGTAACATCCATACTAACTCCATCTGATGTACGGTCAACAGATGCTGTTTCTACTCCATCACCTGTCACCGTGTGCAGACCTGATACTCCATCTGCGACTCTCACACCTGCGTCCGAGCTTCGACTAGATTCACCAGCTGAGATGGATGTTGTCGTTGTGTATTCATTATCATTGATGTCAGTAACAGTATACTGTACTGTGTGGCGACCTTCATCCTCTGCTTTGAAACTAACTTCTCCGTCATCCACGTCAGTTTCAACTTCCCCAGTTGGACCGTATACATTCGCATCTATTACTGAGTAGAACTCATCATCATCACTGGCTACATCCATCGTTACAGTATCTCCAGCTGATGGACGGAGAGTGTTGAAGTCAACGCTATCAAGTTCAGGCATTTCGCCATCTGTAACAGGGTTGTTCACTCGCTCTCCACTACTTGAACCAACCTCGTCTTCAGAGACGACGGTTGCGGAGAACGACGTATCTGATACGTCATCAGGGAGTGGATAATCATCAACAACGATAGTACTTCCACCCATTGTCGAGGATTCGATTTCTACGTACTCACTACTCACAACTTCTGTGTCTCCGTTGCTATGTTTTGCTATAACGTTAACATCAGACTCGTCAATCGAATCATCTAACAATCCGAGGTCGATTGGGATTTCCACATTAGCCACGCCGTCGTCATCGACATCTGTGTCGATTTCATCCATCAAGAGGTCGATGGTCTCCTCCTGTTGTTCGATGAGGCTCTCCATTTCGGAAATCTGTTCGTTTATCTCTTCTTCAGCTTCTCCTTCCTCGTAGCCGTTGTCGAGCAGTTCATCAATTTCTGATTCTAACTCTTCTTCAGTTCTATCTAACTCATCTTTGAGTTCGTCGTTATTCGAGATTTGCTCATACAGCTCATCCCGAGTTTCCTCTAAATCATCGTGCATTTCCTCAACATCTTCAGGGTCGCCCATCTGGACTAACTCTTCTAAGTCTTCGAATGAACTGAGGTCTGACAACAACTCCTCGAAGTTATCTGTGTCGAGTATCTCTTCCCAATCATCAAGGACGCTAAAGATGGACTCAAGGTCAGATTGTGGTGGCTCAACTGATTCGGTCTCAACGACGACATCATCATCAGGGACATCTGCCTGCGTAGGCGTAAGTGTAAAGTGGATGTCCGATGGAATTGAATCCTCAATCGAAGCATCCTCTTCGTACGCGTCGCGTACCATATCCATCGTCACTATATCTTCTTCATATACGTCATCGAGGTCATCTGTGTCCTCTATGTCATCGAGTTCGTCTATGTCGTGACTGTATGCATAGATGTCTACCGTTTCGAGGTTGTCTGGAAGGTCATCAACTTCGAATTCTCCAGTCTCATCGGTTTCCACAGTTCGGTGTTCGAACTCTTCGGATTCGATGAAGTCCATAACCTCGTTTTCTACCTCATCATCGAGGTCATCTGTATCATACCGTTGTTCAAGGTCGGTGATAAGTTGATTTGCAATCTGACTAGAGTCTCCGACTTTTATATATGTAGGAAGTGAATCACTGTCAGTGCTTTCATGTTCTAATTCATAGACTCCAACAGGTAGGTTTATCTCAGTGAGGTAGTATCCTCCACTACCTGTAAGAGAACTTGTAGTTGACCCATAGGACTGTTGTGTCTCTGTTTGGTGGACACTTACACCATTACCAAATGCATCTAACTGGTGGAATCTAACCGTTTCTTCTTCTTGGATTACTTCTCCAGTGAGTTGATTATTTACATTATCTAACGCTGAGCTACTGAGGCTTGATGTTTCCGTTGCGTCCCATACGCTGAATTCTATAGTTTCATCCGAATCAAATTGAACAGTGTTAGATTGGAGGTCAGGCTCACCACGGAATCCAGTCACGCCATCCCAAGAACCTTCAGAGTGACCTGCGACATATGTGACGCTCTCATCATCTATATCTTCATCGTAGTCGAAATCCTCATCGAATTCCTCTGGGATTGGGTCAGTGATGAATTCAAGTACTTCATCCTCATCCATATCCGAATCGATGAACTCATACTCGTCTGCTATATCATCTATATCTTCAACATCTAAATTTACAGCTACTACTTCGACAGTCGCATCCCCTACAGGTGTTCCATCACTACCAACAACCTGACCTGCCAAATCACCACTGATAACAATAAGGTCGAGTTCTGGATAGCGGTCATCTTCAATAACCCATATCTCTTCATCAAAGTCGATACCATCCATATTATCTTCCGCTTCATTTCCTTGCATCTCTTCGGTCTCTAAGCCTGTTGTTTCCACATCATCTTCCCCTCCAGTTTCATCTAATCCTGACTCATCAACATCCCAGTATGTATATTCTAACTCATCATCTATATCATCATCCCATGCTCCGACGAATCCACCAACGTAATCATTATCTCCTTCATCAATTAATTCACCTGTCGAGAAAGATTTACTGATTTCTACATCAGCGAGTTCGAACACACTGCCTGCAAACCCACCAATCCTATCATCATCTGAAGTATCCGAATCCTCGGCTGTTACAGTTCCTTTTGCATATGAGTTTTCAAACGAACCATCGTCTATACCACCTATGAATCCACCTGCTGGTCGGGATTGACCATCAAACTCAGGGTCATCTATCAACGTAACATCTCCAGTAGCGTATGAATAGGATATGTCGTTTTCTTCTGCCTCAGAGCCTCCAATATTTCCACCTACACCCCACTTGCCTGTTACTTCAGCTGATGATGCAGCTTCCGTGACTTCTGTACCAAAAGCCCATCCAACAACACCTCCTGCGTATGCGTGTCCGTCTACAACCCCTGATGTTTTCACATTTTCGACTTGTGTGACTTCATCATCATCATCTTCATCCGCTTGAGCGGAACCGACTAATATTCCTACATAGTGCTTACCTGTGACATCCGCATCTTCTATTGCTACGTTGCGAATCTCGGCGTTTTCAGTCTTGCCGAATAGACCTATATATTCCTCATCACTTCTATCGATTTCGAGATTTGAGATGGTATGTTCATTCCCATCAAATGTACCTTCGAATGGTTCATCCTCTGAACCAATAGGTTCGAACTCCTCATCTAACTCGCTAAGGTCGATGTCATCAACCAGTACGTAATTATAATCTGTGTCATGCTCGATTTCTTGTAAGTCTTCTGCGGTTTCGATTTCAATCTCACCTTCATCTGCTGATGCGGGCTGCGATGAGATGGATATAAAACCCACGAACGTGCTTGTGACCATCATCACAACGATGGTCATCACGAATAAATGGTAGAGTCTCTGTTTCATCTTATGTTAAAATAGCGTTATCCTAATATTTAACAGTCGTGGAGAAATTATATTCTATTCAGAATGGGATGATGTCCCAGATTCCAAATTCTGATATTCGGGTCATTAGGTCGTAATCCTTGTCTGATACTGATGTTACAGTCTTAGATTCTGTTGTATCTTCAACTCCATACACTGTTATTACGTGATTTTCTGTGTCGTATATAGCAAACTCGTCATTCGTGCCTGCATACCCGTCAGCATACACAGGGTAGACTTCATCCTCTATAACTAATTGTTGTGGTATTCGGTCACCTGAGTCTACGGTTGACGCTACAGTATCGTATGGTGTGGAATCTTCTACGAGAATCGTGAATTCATATGTCGTGTTGTCGGGTTTATCGATTGTATCTTCAGTGCCTGTTCCGACGGCATCGGATAGTGGGTTGAGTGTGTCAACACTGACATCCTTGGTTTCTTCAATAACCATCCATGCAGTATCTGAATCAACAGTCTCATCCGTTCCGCTCTGGAGTTCATCGTCTGAATCGCTGTCAGAGTCACTATCCTCATCACTCCCATTTTCTTCATCGTCACCATTTTCTTCATCGTCACCATTTTCTTCATCTTCTTCATCCTCATCATATCCTTCATACTGCTCAATCTCTGAGGATGCTAATTCTAACGATGTGAATCCGAGCGTTGGGTAGTCGTCTTCTTGCGTCTCCCAAGTCTCATCGAAATCCAACAGCATGTTATCTTCTGCGTCGTCTCCTTGCATCTCATCGTAGTGGAGAGCTGTGACTCCTGATGGTGAGTCCGTATCTCCGACACCATTTGACATCTCTGCCTCATCAATATTCCAGTATGTGTGGGTAGCAACTCCATCAGTTCCTAACGCACCAATTAATCCACCAGTGTTTGTGTCCCCAGATACGTCACTCGCCGAATATGAGGATTCGAGTAGACCGTCGTCATTATCACCTACTGTTCCACCTACTCGGTCATCTCCATCAATAGTACCAGCGGATATTGTATCTACGATTTCTCCATCTTCATTTGAACCCATTATCCCGCCGACGTTATCTCCTCCAGATACTTCTGCTTGACTGTATGATTCTTGAATAGTTGGCTCACCATCTGTTGCTCCGACTAAACCACCTATATTGTTAGACCCGTTTACTTTTACCGTGTCATTTGCACCTGATTTTTTTATCTCAGAGTCATTCAATTCTCCTGTTATAGCTCCAACATTTGTTTCCCCATCTACACTAATATCATCAACAATAATAGATTCAATTCCAGATGATTCGCCATCTGAAATTGTTCCTGCTAATCCTCCTGCGTTCTCACCATAGGATTCTACATCTATATCCGATAGAGTTATTTCTTCATCAGAATCGATGGTGTTTATATCTCCAAATAAACCACCGACAGAATCACCTCCCTCGATAGTTTCTATATCTTCAACAGACCAATCCGCTGAGCTGTTTTCTGTAGTGCCTGATAATGCACCAATATAATTCACATTAGACCAATCAGAACCATCTTGTATTTCAAATCTGGTAGACGTGTATACATCATCGATATATCGAGATTCCCCACTCAATCCACCAACATAATCCGATTCATCTACAGCTATAGTTCCTGTGGATTCGGAGTTAACTATCTCATCAGCATCTCCAGCTATACCACCAACGTGATTCACTTCACCCACTGTATCAATATCTGTACTAGATTCTGAATCAATAACATCACTCTCTGTTTGACCAACAATTCCACCTACGTAATTAACACTATCATCATCTTCACCTATTTCAACTTGTACATCATTACTTGTCGTAGATTCATAGATATTACTTTCATCATCAGATATTTCGCCGACTAACCCGCCAATATTATCTTCATATCCTATTACTGATGTTCCTTCTGTATCTACATCTACAATGTTTGGTGTATTTATACTACCTACGAAACCTATGACACCACCAACACTAGAACTGCCTTCAATATGGCTATCATAGACCTCAACCTCTGTAAAACGGTCCATATTATTAATAAATCCAACAGCACCACCAGACGAATATGTAGTCTCACCTTCCGTTCCGATAGTGATTTCATTTGCTGTTGAATGTACAAGCTCTGCATCTCTATTATTGACTTCGCCAACAATACCTCCGCTTGTTGCGCCTGTGCTTGTATCTGTATGTATAATATCTACATATTCTACATCGATGTTTCTTATACTAACATCTCCATCATTTGTACTACTCGTTACCTCTCCAACTAAACCTCCACCATTCCCACCATCTGTTTGTATTTCTGATTCTGATATAGTGACATCTTCGATAAGTACGTCAGGGTTGTCATTTGTTGTATCTATTTCTGAAGTTAATACTCCGACGCGCGTACCTTGAGAGCCTACTTCAGTATTTGATATTTGTAAGTCTTTGACCTCTGCTTGATTTTCAATACCAAAGAATAATCCTGCATTATATTCCGATTCTACTATTAATCCATCTATTTCGTATCCATCTCCATCTAAAATTCCACTAAACTCCTCCCACTCATCACTATCATCAGTATATCCGATTGGATTAAAATTATCTTCCCAATCCTCGGTTTCTGTAGCATCTATGTCATTCCCTAATACATACGCGTGGTTCGGTTCTTCTGTCATAGCTTGTAGTTCTTCAACATCGGTTATGACATGAGGGTCATCTAAAGTCCCATCACCATCAGTATCATCGAGGATGTCCTCATATTCATCTTCACTCGGCTCTGCTACTACAGCGGTTGTAGCGAATGTTAGAAGCCCAATTGTCGCCAATATCAATATAAGACCTATGAAAGTTAGTGATGAAAGTCTACTATTTCGAATATTCATCTTACTATAAAATAAGTGCAGTTATCGTATTTAACATCCGTGGGGGTGTGGTTAGTTCCCAAGCAATCTATCTAACCAACTTCGGTCATCGTCGTCCTCATCATCATCGTCTGAATCCGTGTCGAAGATGTCCCACTGAGACACGTCGAAGACGCCAGAGTCAAACTCGAAGACAGCGAAGTCGAAGACACCGAACCACCCACCATCTTCTACGGTAACGTCGAGTTCATCCTCGTACCGACCCGTGAGTTCAACCGTTAGTGTCCCTGCTTCTTCGAACTCATGTTCGACATCAGTCCCGTATTTCTCATGTGTGTGGTCGTCATCGTACTCGAACGTAACGACGTACCCGTTTGCGCGGAGTTCAGGATAGGCATCTTCACGCACGTAGTACTCGTCATCGAAGTCGAGTTCTGTCTCATCTTCTGCTTCGTCGCCTTGGAGGTCATCGGTCGAAACGCCCGTCGCGTATGAGTCAAGTAAGTTATCGTCATCGCCATCAGACTCGTTGTTATCCTCATCTAGACCTGTTGCATCTACGTCGAAGTAGTTATCCTCAAAGATGATTTCTGTGCCATCATCATTTGTATGGTTGTTGCCGAGGAATCCACCATATAACTCAGTGTCTGTCTCTGACAAGTCAACTTCTCCCGCAGCATAACATCCACGTACTTCAATTGTTGAATCCTCTTCGGTTTGAATATATCCTAAGAACCCACCCACTTCATCATCATCATCGCTCTTAATGTCTGCGGTTGTATAGCAATCCTCAATTGTAGTGTTCATGTATGCAGCGCCTATGAACCCACCAACAGCCCACTCTGAAAGGATAACCTCGCCTGTTGCAGCACAGTAGGTGATTTCCCCACTGTGTCCTTCATCACCAAAACCATAACACGTCCCTATAAACCCACCTGCTTCACCTCCGTCAGTTGCATCAACATCAACATCTGCTGTACACTTCGTTATTTCTATATCTGACCCATCTGCCTCCTGAATATAATTTGCGGCACCAATAAGCCCACCGATACCCCAAGAATCAGATTCAACTTCACCTGATGCATGGCAGTTTTCAACATATGTTTCTCCTTCTACACTCCCTACAAGCACTCCGACAGCAGTTTCACTCGTAATATCAGCATCTTCAATAACAACATTTTCAACATTCGCATCTTCTGTAGCTGCGAATAATCCAGCGTGTTCTTCTGTATCAATAATTAGCTCTTTGATAGCGTAGCCATCTCCGTCGAAATGACCGATGAATGGGTCTGTACGATGATTATGACTATCGAGACGGGAACCGTTCCAATTTCCTAATGGATGGAATCCAACAGTTTCTGATTCATAATCTTCATCGACAGTGTATGTGATATAGATAGAATCATCTTCAGAAGCTTCGTCTGGGTACGCGTCTTCACTCAGAACCTCTATTTCAGGTTCATCATAATCGATTTCATATTCATCAGAATCCATTTCTTCGAACTCATATTGTCCTGTACGTACTTCTACCGTTTCAACAGAATCCTCTTCTTTATCATATGTTGTCCCCATCATGTATGTCTCCTCACCATCCATATCGGTTATTCTATCAACAGGTTCTCTGACAGTTTCACCACTCTCGGCGTCTACCCAATCCTCTGTGCCTGAGGCATCAATATCATTGCCAAGTTTGTAGTGAGCTGTTCTATCTCCTTGAGCAGCTTGGAGTTCTTCAACATCTGTGATAATATACGGGTCATCCTCTGAACCATCACCATCCATATCATCCAGAATATCTTCATAATCATCGCGTAGCGGTCGTTCATCAACTGTATCGGCATAATCTCTCTCAGGTGATTTTACTTCAAATTCACCGACCTCATTCACTTTTTTCTTCCCGCCGACCATTTCGAGGTAGTCGCTCGATGGGAGGTCTCCATTATCATCCGCAGCGACGGTGCCTGTACTAGCGCTACTACCGACACCGATAGCGACGGCAGCCGCACCCGTCTGTTTCATCATGTCTCGGCGGTTCATC
>LFCJ01000526.1_pt1 | contig 24085 bp, 25 predicted proteins | sample 643141 | NCBI WGS metagenome assembly LFCJ01 (sample SAMN03766243, study PRJNA286221) | soda lake metagenome | biome: soda lake; feature: Kulunda steppe; material: water; isolation source: sample B1-Br-g2 brine of Lake Bitter-1 | place: Russia: Kulunda steppe | collected 2010-07
AAGTAGTCGTCTCTATCGGCGGAAGCGTGCTCGTCCCCGAGCCGGGGGCCGATCGGGTTGCCGAGCACGCCGCCGTCGTTGAAGACCTCGTTTCGGACGGTTGTCGCGTCGGTGCCGTCGTCGGTGGTGGCGGCGTCGCCCGGGACTACATTGGCGCCGCTCGCAATCTGGGGGCCAACGAGATCGAGCTCGATCAGCTGGGCATCGACGTCACCCGACTCAACGCCCGGCTGCTCATCACGGCACTCGGTGAGGATTCGGTGACCAAGCCGGCCAAGGATTACGACGAGGCAGGCGAGGCACTCCGCAGAGGCGACGTCTGTGTGATGGGCGGTGTCGCACCAGCCCAAACGACCGACGCCGTCGGGGCTGCACTCGCGGAGTACGTTGACGCAGACCTGCTCGTCTACGCGACCAGCGTCCCCGGCGTCTACAGTGACGATCCCAACGAGGACGCCGATGCGACGAAGTACGACGAGCTCACCGCCGCGGAACTCGTCGACGTCATCGCCGGTCTCGAAATGAACGCCGGCGCGTCGGCCCCGGTCGATCTGCTCGCCGCCAAGATCATCGAACGATCGGGGATGCGAACGATCGTCCTCGATGGGACCGATCCAGATCGGATTTCGCGAGCCGTTCGGTACGGCGACCACGAAGGAACCGACGTCGTCCCCGATGGCGTGGGCGAAGAACCGACCTACTGGGCACAGAACGATCGACACCGATGAGCGCTGACCAGGACGACAGAGAGACCGACGGAAGCGAGCCAGACAGTCCGTACACCCTCCAGCGTGAGGACGGTGACGACGCTCGCCACGCGTTCTGGGCGGACACGGTGGCCGATCGCGTCGAAGCACGCGTGGCCGAGCGAGGAGAGGCCACGGACAGTGCGAGCGGAGCGGACCGATCCGCGAGCGAGTCCGAAGAGCCGATCGTCGTCAAAGGCGGCATCTCACCTTCTGGCGTCCCTCACCTCGGAAACGTCAACGAAATCATGCGGGGCTACTACGTCGCCGAGGTCCTCCGCGAGCGCGGCCACGAGGTTCGGCAGGTCTTTACGGCGGACGATCGGGACCCGCTTCGAAAGCTGCCGCGAACGCTCTGTGACCTGGATGGCAAACTCGTCGATCTCGGCGACGTCAATGCGGGCGCGCTCGGACGCAATCTCGGCGTTCCTTACACGGACATTCCCGACCCGTTCGGCTGCTGTGACTCCTATGGCGATCATTTCTCGACGATCATTCAGGACAGCGCCGATGCGATGGACGTGCCGATCGAACTGGTCTCGAACACCGCTCTCTACGAGCGCGGCGAGTTCGAGGCAGTTACCCGGTACGTTCTCGACCACCGCGATCGCGCCCGTGAGGTACTTTCGGCATATCAGGACAAGGTGGATGCAGACGGCGATTATATCCCGTTCAACCCGATCTGTGCGGAGTGTGGCAAGATCACAGAGACGGTGACGAGCGTCGATCTAGACGCCGGCAACGGAGCCACCGTCGACTACAAATGCACCGACATGGACGCCGGCGATCGCACGATCGAAGGCTGTGGCCACGAAGGAACGGCGACGCTGCGAGAAGGGAAACTGCCGTGGCGCTTCGAGTGGCCCGCCCAGTGGCAGGTGCTTGGTGTCGACTTCGAACCCTTCGGCAAGGACCACGCCGAAGGCTCCTGGCCGAGCGGTCAGGACGTCGCCCGCAACGTCCTCGAGATCGAACCGCCCGTCCCGATGGTTTACGAGTGGTTTACGCTCGACGGCGAGCCGTTCTCCTCATCGGAAGGGAACGTGATCCTCGTCTCGGATGTGCTCGAACTGCTCGAATCCGAGGTTTTGCGCTACTTCTTCGCGAAAGACCCCGCGAAGGCCCGGGACTTCAGCATCGAGCGCCTCGACCAGTTGGTCGACGAGTTCGATCGGCTCGAAGCCGTCTACTTCGGCGAGGTCGAGGCCGACGCGGACGAACAGGCCTTCGCCGACCGCGTCTACCCGCTCGTCGTCGAAGAGCCCCGCGAAGAGCGCATTCGTCTGCCATACACCTTCGCCGCCGTCCTCGGGATGACCGACGATCCCGACCTGCGTGAAGAGATCGCTCGCCGAGAGGGCCACATCCCGGAGGATGCCCCCGAATGGGCGATCGAGGATGCCCTCGATCGGGTCGCACACGCCCGCAACTGGGCTCGACGAACCGAAAACGAGTTCGACTACGAACTCAAGCGCAGCGAGATTCCCGACCACGAGTTCGATTCCGCGACCGAAGCGGCACTCGACGACCTCGCTGACTTTATCGAGGACGGCCACGACCCCGAGGAGATTCAGGGCGAGATCTACGAAACGGCCCGGCGCCACGACGTCGACGTCGGCGACTTCTTTACGGCTGGTTACCGGCTCTTTTTCGACGAGGAGCAGGGCCCGAAACTCGGCACCTTCCTCGCGAAGGTCGATCGGGAGTTCGTCGTCGATCGGCTTCGGCGCGAGCGGTAACGTTCTCCGAAGCTCTCGGACGCTGCTCGACCGCCCGTGTTTCTCAGGATCTCTAGACAAAAGCCCTTTGAGAACGCCTCCCGGACATACTACTGATGGAATACGCCGTCCCTGCGCTGCTTTCGTCTCCCGAACTATTCGGTTCGGAGCTTCTCGCATGGACCGTCATCGGGCTTGGCATCTACTGGCTGGGGATTATTATGCTTCGGCGACTCGATCTCCTTCCGAGTTTCGTCGCGACACAGGGCCCGATCCTGACGATCCATACGAAACGCGGTCGAGACTTTCTGACGTGGCTCGCTGGACCCAAGCGGTTCTGGCGTGCGTGGGCGAATCTCGGTATCGGTATCGCGATCGTAGTGATGGTCGCGATGTTCGTCTTCTTGCTCTCGGCTGCGATCACCGCACTCACCTCACCACAGGTCTCCTCGACGGTCCAGCAGCCCCGCAACGTACTGGTTATCCCCGGTGTCAACGACTTCTTGCCGCTCTCTGCGACGCCAGGGATCGTCTTCGGCCTGCTCGTCGGCCTGGTGGTCCACGAAGGCGGTCACGGGCTGCTCTGTCGCGTCGAGGACATCAACATCGAGTCGATGGGCGTCGCGATGCTCGCGATCCTCCCGATCGGCGCGTTCGTCGAACCCGAGCAAGAGAGCAGCAAGAACGCCTCCCGCGGCGGGCAGACGCGGATGTTCGCCGCTGGCGTCACGAACAACTTCGCGATTACGATCGTCGCCTTCGCGCTCCTGTTTGGCCCCGTTGCCGGTTCGATCGCCGTCGCACCTGGCGCTGCAGTCGGCGGCGTCGCACCGGACTCGCCCGCAGCTGAGGCCGGAATCGAACCGAACGACCGGATTACGGCGATAAACGGCGAGGCTGTCGAAACGAACGACGACCTCGAAGAGCAAATTGCAGCTGCCGAGGGTGACCAGCTCTCGGTCGAACTCAACGGCGACGACACGGTAACGGTCGATCGATCGCTGCTCGTAACGGCGGCGATGGACAACGGGCCGACGGGGCTCAGTATCGGAGATGCGATCCTCGCCGTCGACGGCGAACCGGTCGCGACCGAGAGCAGTTTCTACGATGCCGTCGGCGACGACGAGCTCGTGACCCTCACGATCGAACGGGCCGACAACGGCGAACAGACCGATCGGGAGGTGCCGATCGGGGCTGCGGTGACGGTGATCGAAGACGAGCCGCTCGCGGAGGCAACTGGGTTAGCCGAGGAGACGTTCGTCATCACCTCTTTCGACGGTGAGCGGACCCACACGTACGGTGAGCTGCAATCGGCACTGGACGAAACCGAACCCGGTGACGAGGTCACCGTCGCCGGCTACCACGACGGTGAGCGCGAGGAGGTCACCGTCACGCTCGGCGAGCACCAGGGATCCGAGAGTGGCTTCCTTGGCATCTCGCCGAACCCGGGTGTGTCGGGGCTAACAGTGAACGATCTCGGCGTCCAGCTCTACCCGGCCGAAGAATACCTGACCATCCTCGGCGGCGAGGGTGACAGTCAGTTCGGCGCGATCGCCGACAGTTTCCTCGGAAAGATCGGCCTGGCCATCCTGTTGCCGATCATCGCGATCGCTGGTGGGTTGCCGTTCAACTTTGCGGGCTTTACCGGCGGCGTCGAGAACTTCTACGAGGCCCAGGGCGCACTCGCCGCCTTCGGGGACAGTACCGTCTTCATCCTCGCGAATCTGCTGTTCTGGACCGGCTGGATCAACGTTCAGCTCGGCTTTTTCAACTGTATTCCGGCCTTCCCGCTTGACGGCGGCCACATCCTCCGGACCAGCACAGAGGCGGTCATCTCCCGGCTTCCGGCGATCGATCCGACCCGGGGGATGGTTCGGGTCGTGACGACCTCCGTCGGTCTCACGATGCTCATGAGCTTCCTCGCGATGCTGTTCGCGCCGGGTCTGCTCGCGGGCTGAATACGATCCGGTTGAGCCGGGACGAAAGAACTGCCGGGTGGCCCACGCTTGTGCGTCCGAGCGATCGGGTGCGCCGTGGGACCGAGATAATTTCTGACGCCCGCACAGCCACTCCCAACTGTCGTCTTGAAACCCGGGTCTTCTTGCCCTCGCCGAACCAACCCGCCGCTATGGAACGACGGCAACCACCACAGACCGAGGAAGGCTGGTACGTTCTGCACGATTTCCGGTCGATCGACTGGGATGCCTGGCGGGCGGCCCCGGAGCGTGAACGGATGCGTGCGATCGAGTCCGGGACCGAGTATCTGTCCGCCTGTGAGGCCGTCACCGACGCCGAGGACGGCGACTCGGCGACGTTCTCGGTGCTCGGACACAAGGCCGATCTGCTAGTACTTCATCTGCGACCGACACTCGGCGAGATCGACACCCTCGAACGACAGTTCGAGCGGACGGCGTTAGCCGACTTCACCGAGCGAGCCGACTCCTATCTCTCCGTGACCGAGGTCTCGGGCTACATGTCCCAGGAGTTCTTCGACGACGCGGAGATGGCAGACACCGGGATGGAACGATACATCGAATCCCGGCTCAAACCCGAGATTCCCGACACCGAGTTCCTCAGTTTCTATCCGATGAGCAAGCGTCGGGGCCCCGACCACAACTGGTACGAACTGCCGTTCGACGAGCGTGCGGAGTATCTCTCCGCACACGGCGAGATCGGCAAAGGGTACGCCGGACGGGTGACCCAGATCATCTCCGGGAGTATCGGACTCGACGATTACGAGTGGGGGATCACGCTGTTCGGTGACGATCCGACGGACGTCAAGGAACTGCTCTATGAGATGCGATTCGATCCGTCGAGTTCCCGCTTTGCGGAGTTCGGTCGGTTCCTCTCGGCTCGGCGGTTCCCGCCAGCGCAGCTCGGAGCGTTTCTCGCCGGCGAACCCGTGCCACAGGATGAAGCGGAGTCCCACCATGCACACGGCACAGCAGCCGAGCACGGTGGCCATTCACAAGCCGAGTCGGCCGCGCACGGTGGCTCCAGTGGCCAGTCACACGACAACGCAACCGACGACGATGTCCGGAGTGAACTCGACGATATCGGTGTCTACGCGGGCCAGCCCCACGGTGAGGACGTCCACGCGGTCGTGCTCTACTCGGCCGCCGACCCAGACGATCTCTTCGAGGAGGTCGAGGGGCTCCGCACCAACTTCGATCACTACGATACGCACGTAAAGACGGCCGTCTATGCGAGTCGCGACGAGGACAGCGAGACGGCGATCGTCAGCCTCTGGGAAACCGATCGGGCCGCGAACACGGCTGCTAGTTTTCTCGCTGATCTGCCCGAAATCGTCCGGCAAGCGGGCGACGATACCGACGAGTCCTGGGGAACGATGGGGATGTTTTACACCGTCAAACCCGAGCACCGCACCGACTTCGTCGACACCTTCGGCGACGTCGCCGGCATCCTCGCCGATATGGAGGGCCACCGGAAGACAGATCTGCTGAAAAATCTCGAGGATGAAAACGACATGTTCATCGCCAGTCGCTGGGACTCCCGTGAGGACGCCATGCAGTTCTTCCGGAGCGAGGAGTTCTCCGAGACCGTCGAATTCGGGCGCGACGTGCTCGTCGAGCGACCACGGCACGTCTTCCTCGCCTGATCGGCGATCCGTCGTTACGTCGGGTCGAACCAAATCGTTCCTGGTCAGCCTACGTCTCCGGTCGGCCTACGTCTCCGGTCGGCCTATATCGTGCCGCCGTCTGTCGTCTGCTCGTAAAAGAAGTAGCCGGCGATGCCAGCGAGTCCGATCGCGAGCGTGATGTATGGCCAGTTGCCGGCATCCCGATCCGTCAGCCGAGCGTGCCCGGCGACAAACACCGCAAAGCCGACGTGGGCGATCGCCGTCGCGAGCAGAAACGCGCTGAGGTCCATTATTTGTGTGGTGTGACGTAGAAATAATAGCGGTTTCGAAGCCGGTTGTCGGTCGTCGTCTCTCGGACTACTCGTCTTCGTAGCCCACGGTCATCACCGATCGCGGTGATCCGCTGACTACATTGGGGATCTTCGACCTCGCTCAGTCACGGAAGACCGGAGCGTCTGCCGAACGACAGCGCAACAGGTCGGTGTTAGAAGTCGTGGTCCGGATCGTCTTCGACCGTCCGCTTCATCGACTCACGGCGGGATTTGGCGTCACGACCCGTCGCTTCGAGCAAGAACGAGTTTTTCGCGTCGACGGCCTCACCGGCGGCTTCGAGTTCGTCCGGACCGAGCTCCGTCGGGTCGCGTTCGTAGAACTCGACGCCGAGTTTGTCCTTTTTGCCGGAGTACTCGATAGTTCCGACGACGACTTTCTCGAAAACGGGGTTGTCGGGCTCCCCGATGACGTAGAGATCGTTCCCCTTGTACTCCTCCGTACCCGTAATCGGGCCGAAGTACTCCTCGACGCTCGCTTCCATGTCGGGAATTCGCTCCTCGAGATATTCGCCGCGGCGCATCTTGTACTCCTTCATGGGTTGGAGATACACGGCGGAGCGTTTACCTCTTTTCATACCCGACGTTACGGGTCTGGAACAGGTTTCCAGACGGGTATATCGAGATTGTCGCATGGGCGTTTCGAGATCGGTTTAGATGGCCGATTTGCGAGCTGATGCTCACTGTATCGACAGGACTGCACTCGACGGAGCAGACGCGGTTCGACAGCGCAGAATGGACGTACCGCTATTTCGTTCGTTCGCTGAGGTAGCCTTTCCGACAGTCAGGACAGATATCCCCAGTCCGGAGCGATGCGCGATCGGGTCCGGGGACGGACTCACAGTTCGGACAGTAGAGTTCTGTTGCTACGTCCTCGCTCGGACCGGTCCGTCCGTCGGTCGGTGCGGGTGCCGATCGGGCCCGTTTGATACCGGTTCCCGAATCGGCATCGGCTGTGGCCGCGGCGGTATCTGCTGGCTCGGTCGTGTCAGCGTCCGGCGGCGATGCGTCGAGACCGGTCTCGATCGGCTCGGTATCGTCGCTCGTCTCGTCCGGCCCGGTATCGTCGCTCGTCCCGTCCGACTCGAGAACGACAGCGTCGTCTTCAGTTGGGACTGGTTCGTCCTCGTCGTCGGGCCAGCCCTCGGGGTCGTTGTTAGCACCTACTGGTGGACCGACGTCGTCGGAGTCAGGCCACTCTCCGTGGCCGCGATCGCTCCGGGGCTCCGGTGGGTCGCTCTCGTCGTCGAGGATTTCACCGTCGTCGGTCACCGGATCGCCGTTCTCGTCCGTGGGAATCTCGATCTCGTCCTCGACGATCGAGTCGTCACCGACAGGGTCGGCATCGGGTGTCGGGCCCGACTGGGCTGCGTCGGTTGCGGTCTCGGCATCGACGTCACCGAGTTCGTCCTCGTCGATCGCGGCGTCGATACCGCTGACTGCAGCGTTCTCGCTGTCGATCTCCATCTCGGTGTCGGGGTCGTCGGGTCGTGTGTCGTCTGTCTCGGTTGTGAGGCTTTTTACCTCGGTGTTCTCGCTTATGACAGTGCGTTCGCCACAGCGGAGACATTCCTCGTACTCCTGGACGGTGACGACGACCTCACTCCCTCGCTCTTCGCGCTCGCGTTCGACGTCGGTCTCACCGTAGTCGTGCCCGAGCAGCGAACATCGCAGGACCATTGTCCCACCGTACCCAGCCATGGCATAAAAAACGTGCTGCATATTCATGCCAACGGACAGACAGTCTGTGCTCGCCGCGGGTTCGAGACGCGACGTGTTGAGGTGCTGGATCGACAGGCTGGCGTCCGGAGGCTGTCAGTAGCTCCGCTGAACGACAAACGTCAAATCCCAGGTCGTCGAATGTATAGCTGGATGAAAGCAAAGCGGGAGTACCGGAATCGAGCGCAGTCGGAGGTCGCGGTGCTCGACGCCCTCGTCGATCGAGCCGAAGACGGGATGAGCGTCTTCGAGCTTCGCGCGGCTGTCGAAGCCGACATTGACGAACTCGAAACGGCTCTCGAGACGCTAAAAGCCGATGGGCTGATCGTCGTCGAGTCCAACACCAACGAGACGGTCATCAAACCCGACAATCGGGTGATCCCGGACGAACCGACCGACGAAGAACCGAGCCAGTCGATCGGTGACTGGCTTCGCGAACGATTTCCTTTCTGAACTGGATCGTCGTGGCTCGTATCATCGACCGCCGACCTGTTCCGGCGATCGGTGATACGTCCCCCGTCCGTCCCGACTTGCTGAATCGAAACGCCTGTGGGGGAGAGGCCCCTCTGTAGGGGCATGACCAGTATCGAGTCGGTACAGACGGATCTCGGTGCGACCTTCGGCGAGCGTGACGGCCGAACGATCGTCGAGCACTATGGCCGATCGGAGCGAACACACCGTGCCGTCCGAAACGGCGTCGGACTGCTCGAGGCGGCCTACGGCGTGATCGTCGTCGAGGGTGACGATCGTCTCGAGTACGTCGACAACGTTGTCTCGAACCGAGTTCCCGACGAAGACGGGCACGGCTGTTACGCCCTCATCCTGGGTCCACAGGGTCGAATCGAGATCGAACTGTACATTTATAACGCCGGTGAGCGACTGCTCCTCTTTACGCCGCCGGCCAAAGCCCAGCCGCTGGCAGCGGACTGGTCGGAAAAGGTGTTCATCCAGGACGTCGACATCCGGGTCGCGACCGACGAGTACGCCATCTTCGGCATCCACGGCCCGAAAGCGACCGAGAAAGTCGCAAGCGTCCTCAACAAGGTCGGCTCACCCGATCGGCGCTACTCCTTCGTTCGCGGGACGATGGGTGATTCGGGCGTTACCGTTATCCGAACCGACGCGCTCACCGGCGAGGAGAGTTTCGAGGTGATTTGTGCAGCCGACGACGCCGAAGCCGTCTACGACACCCTGTTGAACCACGGCCTCAACGCCGCACCCTTTGGCTACCGGACCTGGGACACGCTCTCTCTCGAAGCAGGCTCGCCGCTGTTTCATACCGAACTCGAGGGCACGATCCCGAACGTGCTCGGCCTCCGGAACGCACTGGACTTCGAGAAGGGGTGTTACGTCGGCCAGGAGGTCGTCTCCCGGGTCGAAAACGTCGGCCAGCCGAGCCGACAGCTCATCGGGCTGACGATCGACCGAGCGGGCGGCGCTGACGGTGACGAGCTGCTGGTTCCAGACTCCGGGGCGGCCGTCTTCGACGGCGATGCCTCGGTGGGCGAGGTAACGCGCGCCGGCGTCAGCCCGCTGCTTGAAACTCCGATCGCGCTCGCGATCGTTGAGTACGGACTCGAAAGCGACGAGCTGACGGTTCGTGTCGGCGGCGACGAGGTGTCAGCGACGGTGACAGAGCTCCCGTTCGTCGAGGGCTCCGACCGCTCCGATCGGCTACCGGACTATCAGTAGGCACTCGATCGGATCGGCCGAAGAAAATCGGTTGAAAAACAGGTCAGTTACAACGGCCGCTGATCAGAGCTGTGTTGCTTCGATCGCAGCCAGGCCGTCGGTCTGTTCGACCTCCCAGACGCGCAAGACGAGATGGGCCTTGCAGTAGTGCTCGACCGTTCGGTTACCGGTTTCGAGGTTCCTGAGGACGAGCTGGCAGTGCTCGTCGCTCGTACAGTCTGGGGAGCGTTCACACATGGTCGATACCTCTTGTACTCGATTCGTCGATAAGTCTCTGTTGGTGGTTCGATACCGTACCCCCGGCCAGACCGACCCTCAGCGCCGTGAGAGCACCGCTTTCAGATGGGCCATCGAAACCAGCGAGCTGGGGCGGTCCATGTGGACGCCGATCTCTCCCGAGAGCGCGCCGAGGCCGACGCGCTGGACCGGTTCCGGCAGCGAGTACGCTCGCCGCAGCCAGTGGCCAAGCGCCTGGTCGCGTTCGAGGTCATCACGCCAGGCCCGCTCGTATGCTTCGAGCGTCGTCGGCCGATCGGGATCGATCGCGTCGGCGGCGTGGTCGGCGCTGGTCATGCCATAGAGGATGCCACCGCCGGTGAACGGCTTGGTCTGGGCGGCCGCATCGCCGATCAAAAAGCCCCGTCGTGTGGTCACCCGATCGGGGGGCCCGATCGGGATTGCGCCCGAACACCGATGCGTAACGTCGATCTCGTAGCCATCGATCAACTCCTCGAAGTGTTTGGTCACTTCGACACCCGGCGGTGCTGCCAGCCCGTACTCGACGCCCGCCTCGCCGCGCGGAATGCGCCAGGCGAAAAACGTCGGGGCGGTGAGGTGGACGTCGACGAAGTCCTCGCCGTCGTCCTCGTCGGAAAAGGCGAGCACTCCGTGGAGGAGTTCGTCAGGTTCGGGCAGTTCGAGTGCGTCCCGGACCCGCGATCGAGGGCCGTCACAGCCGGCGACCATCTTCGCCTCGAACTCGACGGTGCCGTCGGGGCCGTTCGCGACGACGTCGACCCGATCGGGGTGTTCAGTTACGTTGGTGACGGTATGCTCCTCGCGGACATCTGCCCCCGCTTCTCGGGCGAGATCGGCGAGGTGGCGATCGAGGCCGACCCGATCGATGACGTTCGAGGCGACTTCGCGCTTGTAGAAGGGATACGCGTCGCTGTGGGGGCCGCCGACGTGGAACCGGGCGCCGTAGATCTCGTTTTGAAACAGTTCCTCTCGGGCACCGTCGCCGGTGAACGCCCAGATGTCCGTACTGACGTGTCCGGAGCAGGCAAGCGGTGTCCCGATGGTCCCCTTCTCCAGGGCGAGGACATCGTATCCGCTCTCGGCAGCCCGACGAGAGAACCGTGCGCCGGCTGGACCGACGCCGACGACGACGAAATCGTACATAACCGAACACTTTCTCCCGGCGAATAAATACACTGCGGAGCGGTTCGATCTGTGCCGTTACCGTCTCGCGCTCGGTGCGTATCGCGGCACTGGGTGTCGGCGTCGACCCCGTGACGGTGCTGTGGCGATGCCCCAGGCGACTACGGGCCAAGAGTGCCGGTGTCCGAGGGGCTTACACCACTGCGTCGCTAGCACCGGTATGCTCCTGTTCTGGCACCGCCGCGATCGTCGTCTCACCGATAACCGCGGACTGGCTGGCGCGATCGACGCTGGAGACGGTCCAATCCTCCCAGTGGTCGTCTCGGACCCCGCGGTGACCGCGACGCTCGGCGACCGCAAGCGCGCGTTCGTCGATCGGACCTGGCGCAAACTCCGTGAGCGCTACCGCGAACTCGGGAGTGATCTCGTCGTTCGTTCTGGGTCCGCAGCCGACGTAGTGGCCGAACTGTGTGCCGAGTACGACGTCGATCGGGTCGTCACGACCGAGTGTTACGAGCCGATCCGGCGATCGCAGACGGCCGCAGTCGAGTCGGCGATCGACGTCTCCCTCGACTCATACGTCGATACGGTACTGGTCGACCCCGAGACTCTCGACTCCGCATACCGCTCTCACAGTCAGTTCTACGACGACTGGCAGGCCGAGCCCAAACCGGCTCCCGCTCGGGAACCCACAGCCGGCGACCTCGCCGCCGTCACCGACGACGAACCGATCCCGATCGCCGACACCGACATCGAGCTTCCGGAGCCCGGTTACGACGCTGCCCGCACGCGACTCGACGCTTTCTGTGAGTCCGGGATCTACAGCTACAACGACACCCGTGACGATCTCGCGCGGGCGGTCGAGCAGCCGACCGACGCCGTCTCGCGGCTCTCGCCGTCTCTTGCCGCCGGCGCGATCGGGATCCGCGAGGTCTGGGCGGCTGTCAGTGACGTTCTGGAGGGACTCGAGGGACGCGAGCGCAAGAACGTCGAAAAGTACGCGTACGAACTTTCCTGGCGGGAGGCGAACTATCACCTGCTGTACTACAACCCCGACCTCGAACGTGAAAGCTACAAAGAGATCCCCAACGAGATTGCCTGGCGAAACGACGAGAGCGAGTTTGCGGCCTGGAAACGCGGCGAGACGGGCTACCCGTTAGTCGACGCCGGCATGCGACAGCTCGAAGCAGAAGGATATATTCACAACCGACCGCGCCAGGTCGTCGCCAGCTTCCTCACGAAACACCTGCTCGTCGACTGGCGACGCGGCGCGGCCCACTTTCGTGATCGGCTCGTCGACCACGACCCGGCCACCAACGCAGGAAGCTGGCAGTGGATCGCCTCCACGGGGACGGATCCGGTCCCCGTCCGGATCTTCGACCCCGTTGCACAGCTGGCAAAGTACGATCGGGACGCGACGTTCGTCCGGGAATACGTCCCCGAACTCGCCGACCCGTCGATTCCAGCCGATCGGATCGTCGAGTGGCCGACGCTGCCGGCCGACGTGCGCACCGATCTCGCGCCCGACTACGCGGAGCCGATCGTCGATCGCGATGCGGCCTACGAACGCGCACAGCGGGTGTTCGAGACGGCACTCGGGATTCGTGACGACTGACATCCGCAGATACCCCTGTCCTCCCTGTTTGAAGGAGCAGGAAATGATACTCTCCCAGTAGCAACCGGAGACACAGCGGGTCGTCTCCCGGCACATACCGTCGAGACGTATGTTACAGTTGATGTTCCCCACGCATCTGGCGATCGGCTACCTTCTGGGCATCTATAGCCGATATCCGATCGCCTACCTCGTCCTCGGGTCGGCCCTGCCAGATCTCGTCGATCGGCCTCTCTACTGGCTCGGGCTGATGCCGTTTACGCATACTGTAGGCCACTCGATCGCGGTTGCCGTTCCCGTCTGCGTGGTCGCGATCGCGTTCTTCGGACAGCGGGGTGTGGCGCTGGCGATCGGGTGGCTGGCACATATCGCGACAGACGTTCTGAACGTGGTGACGAGCCAGGGGCTGTCGATGGCTCCGTACTACGTCCTCTACGTTGCTCCGCCACCGGACGAGCCGGTGGTGGACACTGCGATGACGATCGTCTTACCGGTAACCGATATCACCCACACGGCACACCCGATCGTCTTACTGGTCGAATTCGTGATCCTCTGCTGGGCGGTCGCGGTGGTGGCCCGTGACCGATCGGTCGTACACTGGCTCCGGGGATCACGATCGAACTAATTCATGCCGATTGCGGCCCACCCGACCCCGTAAGGGGCTAGTGGTCGCCCTCGAGCAACTCCCAGAATCGATCGCTGTCGCCTTCGAACCGATCGAGTAGCGCACGCAGTTCCGCGCGGTGGTCGTCGGTGACCTGCACGTGGACCATCCCCTCGTCTGGCTGGCCGTAGACCACGCTCGCACCCTCTGGCGCGGCGACGATCGCGGGCAGGACGACCAGATCCTCCTCGCCGTCGACCAGAATCGTCGTCGGCTCCTCGCGGTCGATCGCCTCCCGTAGCGTGCGAACGATATCCGCGGTGAGTTCGGCGGGCGGGTTCACCGCCTCCAGTTGGGTCTCCTCGGCGACCGTCTCGCGAATCTCCTCGTCGACGGCTCCTCGCTTGGTACGTTCGTCGACGACGGCGACGTCTGGGGGCCGCCCGGCCTGCACGACGTGATAGGTGACGACGTCACCGACGGTGAGTAGCGGCCCGTCGATCTCTTCGAGGAGGGCGTCGGCCTCGGTCTCGATCGGGCCCAGCGGCTCTTTGAGTTCGTGTCGGAGGTCGTCAGGGAGAACCAGCAGTCGATCGTCGTCTTCGGTCGACGGCACTGTTCGATCGTCGTCGCGAGTCACGGCTACCGGACCTTCAGGGCGTACGCGCCCGGCTCGGTGACCTGCATCTCCGTGGCGATTTCGCTCTCTTCGGGGTGGGCGATGACGACGTAGCCAGCCCAGTCTTCGGTCAGCGACGAGGAGTTACAGCTCTCACAGGTCTCGGCGTCCGCGTCGTTGACCAGGTGACACTCCCGGCAGACGAGACGGTTGGATGCCATCGTTATTCACCTGCGGCTGCTTCGCGCTTTTTGTACTCGTCCTCGAGCCAGCCGTGTTTCCCGAGGCCGGGCTGTTTTGCGGTGAGGCCGATCTTCGAGTCACGTGGGTTGCGTTCGTCGATACTCTTGGTGACGATCCGCGCTCGGACGGCGTCTTCGACACCGAGCGTGCGGTTGGACTCGTTCGAGGCGAGTTGCTGGTTCTCGCCGTCGAAGGCGAGGTATTCGTCGCTGATCTGGGAGACGTGGAGCAGCCCGTCGACGGGCCCGATTCCGACGAAGGCACCGAACTCGACGACCTCGACGACCGTGCCGTCGACGACCTCCTGCATCTGTGGATCGAACGTGACGGCGTCGAACTCGGCTTCGTAGTAGACGCCCGGTCGGTTCGGCAGCACTGCTCCCTCTCCGATGTCGTGAACCTCGGTGACGGAGACGATGCTCCCGACCTCTTCGTCCATGCGGCCTTCCAGTTTGTCCTGCAGCAGTCGCTTGACGAGGTCCGGCGAGACGTCGCCAAGCGCTTCCGGCGGTACTTCTACTGTGTCTTTTAGTGTAGCCCGTTTGTACATCTATGGTTGAGTGATTGCCAACTTGTTTCTCCCGCGTAATGCAATTACCGGTATCCCCGCTTCGAGGATCCGGTCGCAAAGCGGGCGATCGTTCGTGACGACGTAGTCGACGGTGCCCTCTCGGGCGAGTTCGACCAGTGCGTCGTCAGCGTACGATGCCTCCGTGTCGACGACGAGACAGCGTTCCGTCGCTAGATCGTGTCCGACACTCGCTGCTGTCCCCTCCGTCCCGCCTTTCTCAGAGAGCCGACGAAGCTCCTCGATGACAGGCTGGGGCGTCGTCAGCTCGTAGCTGTCCAGTACTCGATCGAGTTCGTCGAACAGCCGGACGTCGAGTTCGACTGGCATCATCAACGCACTCGTATCGAGGGCGACCTGCGGACGCATGTTCGTCTCCGGTCCGTTATTCCTGCAGCGTTCCCAGGCCGATCAGCCGCCAGCGCGCACCGATGCGGCGGTTGATCGCGATCTTCGCACCTGGTTCGGCACAGACCGGTCGTTTGAGACTGACCTCACACTCGCCGCTGCGAGCGCTGGTGACGGCACCGACGGTCGTCGACGTCCCAACGGTCATCATCAGCGGCTCGCCGGTGCTGATCTCGTCGATCTCGCCACCGTCGGTTCCGACGATTCGGTCGAGCAGGTCGACGTCCATAGTGAACGCGTCCCAGGTTTTTGGCAGCGAGTCTGGCGGTCCGGCCAGTCGGCCGGCCAGTGCGTCACCTTTCGTCAGGGCTGGATCGAGTCCGGTTCCGACGCCGAGCAGTCCGCCCGGGGTGACGGTCTCTGCGCTCTGGCCGCCGGCCTGGAGCGATCGGATCGTCGTCTCGATCGGGACGTACTCTGTCTGGCCGCCTTCTTCGATCTCGCGGCCGGGTTTAATTTCGATCTCGTCGCCGACGTCCAGTTCACCCTGGACGAGGCTGCCACCGAGAACGCCGCCAGAGAGGTTCTCGGCGGTCGTTCCCGGCTTGTTGATGTCGAAACTGCGGGCGACGTGCATCCGGGCATCGGCGTCGGGGTCGCGGTCGGGTGTCGGAATCTCGTCTTCGATCGCTGCGATCAGCAGGTCGATGTTGACCTCCTGGCCCGCGGAGACCGGAACGACGGGGGCGTCTTCCGCGACGGTTCCCTCGACGAACTCCTGGATCTCCTCGTAGTTCTGTCGCGCCTGGTCGGTGCTGACGAGGTCGACCTTGTTCTGGGCGATGACGATATTCTCGATCCCGATGATATCCAGTGCCATCAGGTGCTCTTCGGTCTGGGGCTGGGGAACGGGTTCGTTCGCGCTGACGACCAGCACGGCACCGTCCATGAGCGACGCCCCGGAGAGCATCGTCGCCATCAGGGTCTCGTGACCCGGGGCGTCGACGAACGAGACGGTCCGTATCGGCTCGCTTTCCGAGCCGTCCGGACACTCTTCTTCGACGGTGTAACACTCGGGCGCGTCCACGCCGGGACACTGACGGAACGTCGCGTCAGCGTAGCCGAGTCTGATCGAGATACCGCGTTTCATTTCCTCGCTGTGCTGGTCTGTCCACGAGCCACTGAGCGCTTGCACCAGTGTCGTCTTGCCGTGGTCGACGTGACCGACGAGCCCGATGTTCACCTCCGGTTGTCCATTTCTTACCATAAGACGGGAGTAATCTTAGGAGTAGGTTCCCCCGTGCGACTGATAAAGGTTGCGAGCTATGTTTCATCTCGCGTCCCGCGCTTGCCGACCGGTGGCGATGGCAAGGGCGTGCCACCGATCGATCGCGAACCGTCTACGCGTACACTGTGCCCGTCACTCGTCCGGATCGACGACGAATACGACCCCAACGACCTCCTCACCGTCCGATGCGCTGTAGCCGATCTCGTACTTGCCCTCGAAAGCAAACTCCCAGGAGTGACTCGTCCCGCCGTCGCTGCCGGACCACTGACACGGATCGGGTATGTCGACGGGATAGATCTCGCCGTCGCTGTTGCCCCACGTCCACCTGATCGTCGCCAGTTCGTCAACTATCACCGCGTCGGGATCGAACGGCGGCTCGCGACCCGGGGAGACGTCGATCTCGATGTCCGCTTCGCCGGTCCGATCGATCGGATCGTAGTCGTCGATCTCGTCAAGCCGGGTGTCATAGCCGGTCGCGGGCTCGTCATCGCTCTCGTCGTCAGCGTCGTCGGTTCCGAGACAACCCGCAAGCAGCGCCGCTGCGCTTGCAGTCCCGAGGAACGTCCGCCGAGGTATCATCGTGGCTCTGCATAAGGACCTCTCCGGCAAAACAGTTCGTCCGAATTCGACGTTCGTACTACTTGCGGCGGCGGAATCGATCGATTCTGGATCTATTTTGGGGACTGATCTCGATCGCGAATATATAGTTCACAATAGACCACTTAGGAACGACTATTCCCCTGCCGACCCGACGACCAGATATGGACACCGATGAACTCACGTTCGGCTTCGTTTGCGTCCAGAACGCCGGTCGAAGTAAGATGTCTGCCGCGTTCGCGGAGCGGGAGCGATCGCGCCGCGGACTCGAAGACGAAATCGACATCATCACCGGCGGAACACACCCCGCCGAGGAGGTGCATCCGGAAGTCGTCGATGTCATGCAGGAACTCGATATCGACCTCTCCGATCGCACTCCGCAGGAAGTGTCGAACGAGGAACTGGCCGACTGTACGGTCGTCGCGACGATGGGCTGTTCGACGCTCGAACTCGACGGTGACGTGACGGTTCGCGACTGGGACCTTACCGACCCGCACGGCCAGTCCGTCGACGACGTGCGGGCGATCCGTGACGATATCGAGGGACGGGTCGCCGACCTCTTCGAGGAGTACGTCGACGACGAGTAATCAGCCCGTTTTCCGAGGGGGTCGTGGCCTCGTTGCCCAAATCAGATGGCTCTACCTAGCGAGTCGTCGATTTTGTCGAGCGCTCGACAGCTCGTTCTGGCTCATCAGTAGATCAGTTCGTCGTCGTTTTCGACCATATACAGCGTCCGGGCGGCGATGTTGACCGCATGATCGCCCACCCGCTCGATATCCCGGATCGTCAGCAGTATTCGAGAGACGTCCTCGAGATTTGGCTCGTCGCTGGCCACGAGTTCGGTCTCGAGCAGGTCTCGGACGACGTGCTCGCTCGCCCGCTCACAGAGCGCGTCGATCTCGTCGTCGATCGCCGCGATGTCGTAACAGGCGTCGGAGTCGTCGGTTTCGTAGGCCTCCATCGCCTGCTGGACCATCTCGATCGTCCGGTGGCCGATCCCGACGACGTCGATGGCGGGATACTGGTTCCGGTCGGTTCGCTTGGTGTAGGCACCGAGGTTCGTCGCGAGGTCGCCGATCCGTTCGAGATCCGTGATGATCTTGAACGAGGACGCAATGAACCGGAGGTCACCGGCAACCGGCTGCTGGAGCGCGAGCAATTCGATACAGTTCTGTTCGAGATCAAGATACAACTGGTTAATCTCGTGATCGCTCGTGATGACCGCCTCGGCGAGGGCCTCGTCACCGGTTTCGTAGGCTTCGAGTGCCTGCCGGAGTCGATCGCAGACGAGGTCGCTCATGTCGACGACGTTCGTCCGAAGCGCTTCGAGTTGGTTCTGGTAGTCGTTTCGTGCCATGGTTATCCAAACTTCCCAGTGATGTAGTCTTCGACGCGTTCGTCGTCGGGGTCCTCGAAGATCGTCGCGGTGTCATCGAACTCGACGAGTTCCCCACCGGTGAGGAAGACGGCTGTCTTATCGGAGATCCGGGCCGCTTGTTGCATGTTGTGCGTGACGATGATGACCGTATAGTCTTCGACGAGTTCGTCGATCAGATCCTCGATCTTCGAGGCCGCGACGGGGTCGAGTGCCGAGGTCGGTTCGTCCATCAGGATGACTTCGGGGTCGGTTGCGATCGCGCGAGCGATACAGAGCCGTTGTTGTTGACCACCCGAGAGGTCGAGTCCGCTCTGGTCAAGCTGGTCCGATACTTCGTCCCACAGCGCTGCGCCGCGGAGTGCGCGTTCGACCGCCGCATCGAGGTCGACCTCGTCGGCCCGTCCCTGGACGTGCAGGCCGTAGGCGACGTTGTCGTAGATCGACTTGGGGAACGGGTTCGGCGACTGGAACACCTGGCCGATCTTCCGGCGAAGCGCCACCGGGTCGACATCGTCGTCGTAAACGTTCTTCCCATGGAAGTAGAGGTCACCCTCCACGCTCGCGGCCGGGATCCGGTCGTTCATCCGGTTGATCGAACGCAGGAACGTCGATTTCCCACAGCCAGAGGGGCCAATCATCGCCGTCACGCGGTGTTCGGGGATCTCAATCGTGACGTCGTCGAGCGCCTGTTCCTCGCCGTAGTAGACATCGAGGTTCTGGGCACGGACGATCGTTTCGGCCTCCGCGGCGTCTTGACTTGAGCCGGACCCGACGTGGAGGGTCGTCTCAATGAGCGTTTCGTCGGTCGATTCGTCTGTCGATTCGTCGGTCGATTCGTCTGTCGATCGTTCGCGTGAGCTCTGGCTAGACATTGTGTATCGAGCCTCCATCGGTTTCGTATCGCTTCCGCAGGTAGCCCGCAAGGGCGTACATGCCGACCAGGAACACCAAGAGGACGACGATACCGAGCGCCGCCAGCCCGTTGAACATCCGATCGGCCTGGTAGGTCCAGCTATAGATCTGGGTCGGCATCGCGCTGAACGAGGCGAGCGGGCCTGACGGGTATCGCGTCGCGTGTAACATCGTTCCGACCATGATCAGCGGTGCCGTTTCCCCGATCGCGCGGGCCAGCGCCAGGATCGTCCCGGTGAGAACTCCTGGCATCGCCTGCGGGAGCACCACCCGGCGGATCGTCTGCCATTTCGTCGCACCCATCGCGTACGAGCCGTCGCGGACGCTGCTGGGAACCGCACGGATCGCCTCGATCGAAGCGACGATGATAATCGGCACGATGAGCAGTGCGAGCGCGATCGCCCCTGCGAGGATGACCGAGCCCATACCAGCGTCGTTGACGATCAACGCGAGCACGAGCAACCCGTAGACGATCGAGGGGACCCCCGCGAGATTCGCAAGGTTCGCCTCGATCAGCCTGGTCGTCCGGTTCTCAGGCGCGAACTCGACAAGATAGAGCGCACACCCGACGGCAATGACGAACGCCATACCGGCCGTCAGCGCCATCAGCCAGAGCGAGGCGATGATCGATGCCCCGAAACCGGCCTGTGGGGCTCGGGACGACGACGTGCCCGTAAAGAAGTTCCACAGGTCGATGTCGTAGTTTATCAGCGCCTGTGCTGACTCCCAGACCACGTCCGCGATCAGCAACACCAGCATGACGAGTCCGAACAGCGACGCCGCGACGAGCAGCCCGTGGAAGAGCCGGTTGATCAGCTTCTCCCGGCTGAGATCGACCTCAATCAGGAAGTCGCTTCCGCGTTTCGTACTCATCGGTACTCCTCCTGGAATCGGCGTTTCATCCAATCGTTGAGTAGATTCATCGAGAGCGTCATCAGGAACAACAGCAAGCCGACGGCGAACAGGCTCTGGTACTCGATGGTCCCGACCGCAGTCGTTCCGCGGGCCATCGAAACGAGGTAGGCCGTCATCGTCATGATCTCGTCGAACGGGTTCGCGGTGAGGTTCGCGTTGAACCCCGCGGCGAGGGTGACCGCCATCGTCTCGCCGATCGCCCGCGAGAGCGCGAGGATGTACGAGGCGAAGATGCCCGACACCGCAGCCGGCAGGACGATCCGCAGCGATACCTGGTATTTCGTCGCACCGAGTGCGTACGCGCCGTTCCGGAGGTCGTCGGGTACCGCCTGCATCGCGTCCTCGCTGATCGAGGAGACCATTGGAATCGTCATCGTCCCGACGACGAGAATGCCCGCAAGCATACTGTAGCGACCGACGTTCGCGCCCATCAAGGCCTCTGCCAGCGGCTCGAGAACGAACGGTGCAAGGTAACTGATCGAATCGAGAGCACCACCGATCGGGTTGGCGAGATACGTTGCGATGCCGTCGACCAGAACGGGTGTGAGAAACGACACGGCGAAGTAGCCGTACACGATCGTCGGGATACCCGCGAGCACCTCGAGGATCGGCTTGAGTTTGTTTCGCGTCTCCGTCTTCGCGTACTCGGAGAGGTACAGCGCCGTCGCGGTGCCGATCGGGATCGAGACCAGCCCGGCTCCGATCGTGATCGCGAGGGTCCCCCAGACGATCGGCAAGACACCGTGTGCGGGCGTGGAGTGGTCGGGCGCCCACCGCGTCCCGGTGAAGAACTCGGTGAACGTGATCGTCCGGACGAGCGAGTCGCCGTCGAACAGCGCCTCGCTGATCCGTGCGCCGAAGAAATACTGTGCTGCGTTGTCGAACAGGACCAGGAAGATGGCGACCGTCGTCACGACGGTGATCGCCGCACAGCCGAACAGGACTCGCCGGACGCGCCTGTTCTTCTCGTGGGCGGCCTCGAGGCTATCGTCGCCGGAAATCCCCGACCCCGATTGTGTCTCTGTACTCATAGGTGTGGATGGGAAAACCGTTCAGCGATCGATTCAGGGATCCTGTCGTTCGACGGTGAGGTCGTCGGGATCCTCGCCGATCCCTTCGAGGACCTCCTCGAGCTGGTCGTGGTTCTCGACGATGTGCTCGTCGGGCGTCCGGTAGAAGCCGACCTCCTCGGCGAACTGATGCTGGTTGTTGATGTAGAAGCGAGCGAAGGAGCCGATGAGGTCCGGCTCTTCCTCCAGTGAGGCGTGGTTGAAGTAGAAGAAAAGCGGCCGGGCCAGCGGCGAGTACTGCCCCTCTTCGATGTACTGCTCTTCGGGCGGGAAGAACTCGCCCTCGAAATCGGAGTGGTCGCTCTCGACGTCGACAGTCTGGAGCGTGCCGCCGGCGTCCTGGAGGCTCCGAAGGTGGCCGACGCCACCCCAGCCGAGGGCCCACTCGTTGTCGTCGACGGCGTCCCAGATCTCGTCAGTCTGGCTCGTCGCGGAGTAGTCGTCGCGAATGTTCCCCATCTCGCCGTTGATGTTCTCGGTGTAGTAGTCGAACGTCCCCGACGCCGAGTCCCGCCCGTGCAGGGCGATATCCTCGTCGGGCCACTCATCGCGGACATCGCTCCAGGCCTCGACGTCGGATTCGAACTCCCAGATCATGTTGAGTTCGTCGAGCGTGATCTGGTCACACCAGTCGTTGTCCTCGTTGACGCCGACCGCAAGCGTGTCCTGCCCGACGGTGTAGCTGGTGTACTCGACGTCGTTCTCTTCGGCGAGTTCGATCTCTTCGTCGGTGATCGCGCGGCTCGCACTCTGGAACGCGGAGTTAGCGCGAGTGAACTCCTGGAAGCCCGCGCCGGTCCCCTCGGGCTCGACGTTGACCTGCACGCCCGGGTACTCCGCCTCGAAGTCCTCGGCAGCGACCTGCGTGATCGGCGCGACAGTGTTCGATCCCGAGGCCTGAATCTGGCCGGACAGTCCATCCTCGTCACCGCCCATACAGCCCGCGAGAGCCAGCGTACCGACACCGCCGATAGTTGCGATCGCTGTTCGTCGAGTGATCCCGCTTTCCCGCTCGTTGTGGCTGGGTGCCATCACGTCGTCATTTCGGTAGCACGTATAAAAACAGAACTAATATCTATATATCTGAGGCCATTAGTATATAATATTCCTCGTAGGAGGACGGATTGATTACTACGTCACAGTATGACAATGTAGCGCTGGGTCGGAAAACCAGAACTGTAGCTTGAACGCTAGAGGAGCCTCATTGTAGCCAGAACGGCATACAGAGCCGACGTTGCTGGTCGATGACGAGAGGGCGCACAGGATCCTGGCTCACCGACGGGTTCCTGAGGTCCGACGCAGTACGAGACTCGCGAGGACGTCGAACGTGCCGAAGACCACGGCGATCGCCGCAAGCATGTACGGGTCGAGCCCCAACCCAACGCCTGGAACAGCCTCAACGAGTCCGATCCCGCCGACAGCGAGAACGCCGACCGCTCCCTGGACCACGTCGGTGCTGTTGCCGAATATGACACCAGCGATTCCGAGTACGGCCAAGACACCTGCGGCAGCAGCGCCCGAGAGGATCGTGGCAGTGATGGCGAACAGGATCCCGCCCAGAACGACCCCCACACCGGACTTCCGAAGGCGCACGACGCCGTCTCCCGATTGCGGAGTCATGACAGACGATCCGTCCGAGCAGGTAAAACGATTCTCTTCGGCAACGAACGATTCTCTCTACAGCTATATAGGTATATTTTGCACTCATATCCGAACCCGCAGTTGAGAGTGCATACCGACAGATGTGCCTTATTCGGACAGGTATGTCGAACCGGATAGCCTGGGGCACATCATATCCTGACGACTGAAGCGGCTCACGTACCGATCGGAGACTGATATTCGATGGCTTCTATACTTCCCACGAGAGTCACGTGAGGCTTGACGCGCTCGGTCCCAGGCAGCGGCTGGATTCTACAGCCACTGTCCGATTCGATTTCGGATAGAACACATACCGAACTGACTTCTATATATCTGTACGGATTGCTACTGTTATATCGGTATTTTGCTGACGACTCTCGGAACAAATCTGCCGGAGATTGGATTTCTACGTACAATTTACGCGGCTCTAGAGATATCTCTATATATTAGGATAAGTTTATAGACTAGCCATCGAAACATCGATCCATGGAGACGCGCAAGGTTCAGGTGACCGGGGGATCGACGTACACCGTCTCGCTCCCGAAGACGTGGGCGACGGAAAACGACATCGCGAGCGGCTCTACCGTCGAAATATACTCTCACGGCGACACGCTGATCGTTACGCCACAGCGTGAGACGACCCACCAGGAAGGGAGCCTCGACATCTCGATGCTCAACGGGGAACAGCTGATCCAGGCCGTTCTCACGATGTACGTCAGCGGCTTCGATCTCATCCGTCTCGAAGCCAACCGGGTGACGACCGAACAGCGGCGGGCGATTCGAAGCGCGGTCCAGGGACTGATTGGCGTCGAAATCGTCGACGAACAGACCGAGTCCGTCGTCATCCAGGATCTGCTCGATTCCTCGGAGCTGTCGATCGTCAACGCAGTCACGCGAATGCGTCTGATCGCGACCTCGATGCTCGAGGACGCCGTGACGGGACTCGTCGACAACGACGCCGACATGGCACAGGACGTTATCGAACGCGACGACGACGTCGATCGCCTCTTCCTCGTCGTCTCGCGGATCTTCCGGGCGACGCTTCGATCGCCACGCGCGGCGGAGGAACTCGGTGTTCCGCGGACGGACTGTTTCGATCTCCATTCGA
>LFCJ01000527.1_pt1 | contig 24085 bp, 25 predicted proteins | sample 643141 | NCBI WGS metagenome assembly LFCJ01 (sample SAMN03766243, study PRJNA286221) | soda lake metagenome | biome: soda lake; feature: Kulunda steppe; material: water; isolation source: sample B1-Br-g2 brine of Lake Bitter-1 | place: Russia: Kulunda steppe | collected 2010-07
GTCGAGGCGTCCTCGAAGACGTCCTCGGCGGCGATCACCTCCGTCAGCTCGCCGTCGAACTCCCCGCGTTTGATCGCCAGAGCTGCGTCGGGATCTACGAGCACCTCGAATCGCGTGCCGTGGGACTCGAGTCGCGCCGTCACCGCCTCGTCGAGCGAGATCATGGCCAGGGGTTCCTCCGCCAGTTAAAAGAGCCTTTCCCGAGACGCTGCGGTTACTCTCCCTCGTCCGAACCCGTCTCCTCGTCGTCCTCGCCCAGATCGAGGAGCTCGCTCTCCTCTAAGTAGCTCTCGATCCGGTCGGCCTCGAACTGCTCGAAGGACTCGGTCTCGACGTCGACGGTCGCCAGGCCGACTTCCTCGGGGAGCAACGAGCCGTCGTTGACCGACGCGAGTGCCTCGAGGGCGAGATCGATGCCGCCGTCGAGGTCGGCTTCGGCCTCGTAGTTGTCCTCGAGGTAGCTCTGGAGGTCCCCGCGGTCGGCGCCGACGGCGAGGGCCTTCCACTCGTACGGCGTCCCGGAGGGGTCGGTCTCGAACAGCCGGGGCTCGCCGTTCTCGACGCCGCCGACGATGAGCGCGACGCCGAACGGCCGGGCGCCGCCGACCTGGGTGTACTGCTGGATGTGGTCTGTGACCCGTTTCGTGAGCGTCTCGACGCCGATCGGCTCGCCGTACCGGAGCTGGTTGACCTGTGCCTGTCGGCGGGCGAAGTCGATCAGCTGGCGGGCGTCGGCGACGTGGCCGGCGCTCGCGACCCCCACGTGGTCGTCGGCCTTGTGGATCTTCTCGACGCTCCTGTTCTCCAAAAGCGGCGAGGGGATCCGCTTGTCGACGGCCAGCACGACGCCGCCGGCGGTCTTGACACCGATGCTGGCGGTGCCACGTTTGACCGCCTCGCGGGCGTACTCCACCTGATAGAGCCGGCCATCGGGGGAGAAGATAGTGATGCCGCGGTCGTACGCCTGCTGTTGGGCTTGTCCCTGCATAGTATCACGCTAGATCGAGGTCCGTCGTGCCGGCGGTTCTCACGTCCGGCCCGCCACGACCGGTGTCGGCGGCGGTGCCGGTGGTTCCGTTTCCGAACACGAGGGTTCTCTCTGTCCGACTTTGCCGTCGGCGTCCTAAATAGTTTACTTACTCGGCCGCCGGTCTCCGGTAGGAGAAGGTTCAAACGCCTCGGAGAGGCTGCGGTCAGCCCGTCAGAAACGTTTCGGTCGCGGCACGGATGGTCCCGCTGACCCCGCGGACGTGGAGGCCGACGGCCACCCCGTCGACCTCGTCGACGCAGGCGATCGCCGCCCGAGCCGGGCCGACCTCCCCGCGACGGGCCCGGACCAGCGCCTCCCCCGAGCCGTTCGAGAACCGAAACCGGACGACGGTCAGGTCGGCGTCGGCGCTCCCGGGATCGCCGAGCAGGTTCTGGGCGGCGTACCACAGCTCCCGCTGGAACGCCCGCCGGCCGACGTCCCCACCGGCGGTCTCGACGCCGACGGCGAGATACCGCCAGCGAGGCCGGAGGTGTTTGGGGAGGTGTCTCATCGGGACCGTCCGGCGGCGAACACGCCGGCTCCCGCCCCGGGACCCGGGAGGACCCCCCCGCAGACGGCGGCGTTCGCGTCGAGTCTCGCCGGACGTGCACTCGCGTCACTCATGGCGGCCACGTTCGACCCCGGGCTCGATGAACGACTCGGAGGCGATCCGGCGGTTCCGGGCGGCGAGACGCCCCCACTCGGTCAACCCGCGTTCGATCCACGGCCCACCGACGCCGAGGCGGTCGCCGAGCGCGGCCAGCTCCCGCGGCGCCCGGAGCTGGAGGGGGTCGGTCGGACCCGCGCTCACGACGTACGGGGCGTCGTAGTAGTCGACGAGCTCGCCGAGTTTGCGAAGCGACTGGAGGTGACGGACCCGGCGGCCACCGCTGGCCCGGAGGACCGGCGCGAGGTCGAACTCGATCCGGACGCCGTTTTCGGCGGCCGCCCGGACGAGCACGTGGTTCAGGTCACCACGCCCCGCGGTCGGGCGGGCCAGCACGTCGACCCGGTCGTCCTCGACGGCGTACCGGTTCGTCCGGTTCGTCCCGCCACGAACGACGACGAGCGTCCGCGAACTCCGATGGGCGTCGACCGCCCGCCGCGCGGCGTCGGGGCCGTCCGCGTCCACCTCGACCCCGTCGACGACGTCGATCGGGGGATCGCCGGCCAGGTCGGCGGGGGCCTCCGGTGAGCCCCTGGCGACCAGGCCCGAAAAGCCGTAACTCGAGGCCGTAGAGGCGAACGACTCGAGGGCACCGTCGCCTGCCGGCCGGGCGTAGACCGCCTCGTACATGTGCGCCCCGACGGGGGGCGGAGACTTGGTGGTTGCGCTCGGACTCAACCGAGGATCGACTGGGCGACGGTGGCGAGCTCGCCGTTGTCGGCCTCCCGGAGGCGGTCGTCGCCGATCTTCAGCCGCAGGCGGGGACGGCCGACGTCGATGGGGACCTTCTCGGTGTCGAGCAGGCCCATGTCCTCGAGTTTGGTCTTCGTCCGGGAGAAGGTGGCCTTGCTGGCGATGCCGACGTCCTCACCCCACTTGCTGATGTCGTACAGCAACGCCTCGTTTTTGCCCGCGACGAGCAACGAGATCGTGACCTCATCGAGCCCGTCGCCGTCGCCACGGGCGGTCTCGAGGGAGTCGAGGATCGCGGTGAAGTCCGCCTCGGCGTCGGGGCCGATGTCGGCGGCGAGGCTCTCTTTCACCTCCGAGATCGGCGGTGTCCGGAGGTTGAACGGTTCGGCGTCCTCCCACCGGCGTTCGTAGGCGCCGACGGCCGCGTCGACGAACGCCCCGTCGTCGGCGACCAGCCCGCCGATGCGATCGCCGGCGTGGACGACGGCGACGACGTTCGCGTCGGTCACGAGCAGGGAGTTCTCGGGGGGCTCCCCGAGGGTTCGAACTCCGAGGACGCCGTCGGCGATGAGGTCGGCCGCGTTGCCGGCGACGATGAAATCGTCCATCACGTCTTTGAGCGTCCGTTCGTCGGCGAGCATCCTGACCGTCGGCAGGGCCCCCTCGAAGGAGGTTGCGACGTCGACGAACTCCTCTATCGCCTCCGCGGAGGGGTTCACCACGTAGACGTCCCCGTCGGCGTCGGCGAGGACGGCCTGGAGGATATCCTCGATCCGGCGGTCGAGTAAATTCGAACTCATGATTACACAGTACTCAACGACGTATGTGTATTTAATTTTGTTGGACGGGGAGGCCGCGGAAGTTATAATCACGGGCGATCCCGGGGTACGTTTGCCCGAGTGCGGTTCCCGAGGGGAGGGTCGGCCCTTGCCGCGGGGGAAGCGATCATGTTCCCCACGGCCTAGTCGTGTGGTATGGTTCACCACTCGCTCGAGGACACCATAGACAGGCTCGATCGATCGGGAACCGACCACCTCGAACTGTTCGACCTCGAGGGGGCGACCGTCGAGGTCGGCCGGTACCCCGCCGGCGATGACGTCCCGAAAAACCCCCACACCGAAGACGAGATCTACCAGATCGTCTCCGGAGCCGGGAAGATCCGCGTCGGCGACGAGACGCACGCGGTCGGTCCCGGCGACGTCGTCTACGTCGAGCGCGGGGTCGAACACGACTTCTTCGACATCGACGAGGAGATCGTCGCCCTGATCACGTTCCTCTCGGCCGAGCCGAGCTCGTACTCGATCCGAGAGACCGAGGGGTGATCAGGCGCCCGCCCTCGCCTCAAGGAGGGCGTCGTGCAGCGAGCCGGCGAGCTCTTCGGCACGGGAGCGCTCGCGGGCCTCGGCGTAGACGCGAACGAGCGGCTCCGTGCCGCTCGGGCGGGCGAGCACCCACGCGTCGCCGTGGTCGAGCCGGTAGCCGTCCCGGGTGTTGAGCGCCGCGTCCGACGCCTTGGCGTGGTTGGCCGCCGCGTCGAGCATCGCATCGCGCTCGGCTGTCGAGCCGTACTCGACGTTGTGCCGGACGTTCGCGTAGCCGTCGTACGGTGCCACGAGCTCGCTGACCGGCCGGTCGGCCACGAGCTCGAGGAACTTGCCGGCCGTGAACGCCCCGTCCCGGGAGAGCCGGTACTCGGGGAAGAAGATTCCCCCGTTGCCCTCGCCGGCGACCGGCACCCGACGGCCGTTCGCCTCGAGTTCGCGGATGCGGGTGATGATGTTCGTCGAGCCGATCGGCGTGAGCTCGATCTCCGCGCCGGCGTCGGCGACGACGTCGACGAGCCGCTGGGAGACGTTGACCGCCGAGACGGTCGTGTCGCCGGCTTCGAGCTCGGCCGCCGCGAGCGCGGCCAGCGCCGCGTCGCCCTCGACGTACGAGCCGGACTCGTCGAAGAAGATCGCCCGGTCGGCGTCGCCGTCGTGGGCGACCCCGACGTCGGCGTCAGAGGCGCGGACGAGCCGCCCCAGCCCCGCGAGGTTCCCCGACACCGGCTCCGGATCCCGCCCCGGGAACCGGCCGTCGGCCTGGGCGTTGACGGTCACGACCCGACAGCCCAGCTTCCGGAGGAACGCGGGGCTGGTCAGCGAGCCCGCACCGTGGCCGGGGTCGAGAGCCACCGTCAGGTCGGCCGCGGCGATCCGGTCGCGGTCGAGCGAGCCGAGCGCGGCCTCGACGTACTGTCTGCGGACGCCCTCGACCTCCCGAACCCGGCCCGTCTCGTCCCAGCGTGCGGTCGCGAACGTCCCCTCGAGCAACACGTTCTCGACCCGTTCGAGCGCCGTGATCGAGAGTTCGACCCCGTCGGGGCCGGCGAGCTTCACGCCGTTGTACTGTGGGGGGTTGTGTGAGGCCGTGATCACCATCGCCGGGACGCCCTCGCTCTCGGCGTACAGCTGTGCGGCCGGCGTGGGGACGACCCCGATCCGGTCGACGTCCACCCCGACGCTCGCGAGCCCGCTCGAGGCCGCGTCGGCGAGCATCCGACCGGTCCGACGCGTGTCCCGACCGACGGCGACCCGCTCGACCCCCCAGGCCGTCCCCGCGGCCTTCGCCACGCGCAGGACGAACCCGGGCGTCAGCTCCTCGTTTGCGACCCCCCGCGTCCCGCTCGATCCGAACACTTCCATCGTCCCGTACTGTGACTGGATCACCCAAAGTGGTTCCGACCCGGCCGCGTCGCCCGCCGGCCGCCCTGAACCCCCCGTTCGCCCTCGAAGCCGCCGTGACCGATCAAAAGGCTCTACTCGAACACGACCAGGACGACCTCCGTCGCGGCCGACTCGGGGTCGCCTCTGGGAGCGGTGGATCGGACCCCCAGTCCCCGATCCACCCACCGCCACACCCGCGATCGGTCGCCGAGTTCGGCATATGCGTCTGCGATCCCTGCTGGGTCGAGCTCCGCCCGTCCGGTCACCTCGATCGGTCGACCGGCGATCCAGAGGGTCGCCGGGTGGCCACCGCGGAAGTTCTTCCACCAGTCGGTCGCGTTCCGGTCGGTCGTCGCGACGATCGACTCCCCCAGCCGTCCGTAGATCACCGGCGTCGTTATTACGCTGAACAGGCGCAATACCACGGTCTTCAGGCCGTGGATACGCGCCGTCACTCAATGACACGTTCCACCGGCACCGGCAGGCCCGGATATTCCACGTAAAACACAGACTTTAATTTACTCTATTCCATAACTGGTTATGAACACAGTACGATGCTAGAGACAACCCGCACCTACGTCGCTAAGATCACGAACCAGTCGCAGGTTCGTGACGATTTCGATCAGTGTGGGTTTGCAGCATCGAAACTGTGGAACGTCGGACGCTACTACATCCAACAACGGTGGGACGAAGACGGTGAGATACCCGACGAAGCCGAACTGAAATCGGAGTTGAAAGACCACGAACGCTACAGTGACCTGCATTCACAGTCAAGTCAGCGAGTTCTCGAAGAGCTTGCTCAGGCGTTCACGGGCTGGTACAACTCCGACGACGGCAACAACCCACCGGGCTACCGGAAACGTGGCGACCGACACCCGCGATCCACCGTGACGTGGAAGCAGAAAGGTATCAAACACGACGCCAAACACGGTCAACTCCGCCTTTCGAAAGGGTGGAATCTGAAGGACGGGCGGTCGGACTTCATCCTTGCGGAGTACGAAACTCGGCCCGACGTAGAAGTGGAGAACATCCAGCAAGTGCGTGCCGTCTGGAACGGTGACGACTGGGAACTGCACCTCGTCTGCAAGAAAGAGATTCCCGTTGAGGACGCTCCCGGCGACAAGACGGCGGGTATCGACCTCGGAATCAGCAACTACCTCGCCATCGAATACGAGGACGGCGAGAGTGAACTGTATCCGGGGAACACGCTGAAAGAGGACAAGCACTATTTCACCCGCGAGGAGTACCAGACCGGAGGCGAGAACGGGCCGTCAAAGCGAGCGCGGACGGCTCGGCAGAAACTCTCCCGGCGCAAAGACCACTTCCTCCACACACTCTCCAAGCACATCGTTGAGCGGTGTGTCGACGAAGGCGTGGAGAAGATCGCGGTTGGCGACCTCAGTGACATCCGCGAGGATGAGAACGGTGACTCGCGGGACTGGGGGCAGTCTGGGAACAAGAAACTCCACGGATGGGAGTTCGACCGATTCGCCTGTCTCCTCGAATACAAAGCCGAGGAACACGGCATCCTCGTTGACCGTGTAGACGAGGAGAACACCTCGAAGACGTGTTCGTGTTGCGGGCAGATTCGGGACAGCAACCGCGTAGAGCGCGGATTGTACGTCTGTTCCTCGTGCGAAACGACGATGAACGCGGACGTGAACGGTGCAGTGAACATCCGTAGAGAGATAACTCAGAGTCCCCCAACGAGGGATATGAGTAACGGCTGTTTGGCACAGCCTGGAGTCTTCCTGTTCGACCGCGAGAGCGGACGGTTCACACCGAGAGAACAGGGAGACTGCAAACCCTAATATCCCAACGCTCGGGATTCACCCGTCTTCAGGCGGGTGAGGATGTCAAGACGTTGCCCGAAACCCGTCCCTCGTACCCGAGCAGCGCCAGCCGCCAGCTCAGCAGGCGGTGTGCCGGTGACCGGAGTATCCGTTCGACGAGCGGATTCACCACACGCCTCTCTATCCACATCACGGCCCGTCTCCGTACGCTCACCTCGGAATCGTTCGCCATGGGGGGTCGAACACCGTTCCGTCCGATCGGTCGGCTGCCGGTCAGCCACCGACGTCGTCGACCGAGACGAGCCGCATCAGGGGGTAGCCGTCCGCCATCTCCATTCGCGCGAGGACGGCGACGCCGGCGTGTTCGACGGCGATCTCGACCTCGAGGAACCGGCCGGTCAGCTCGGTGTACGACGCCGGCCCCGCCTCGAGAGCGGCCGCGAGCTCCTCCTCACGGACCGCGACCGACACCGAACGACAGCCCGGCTGGTTCTCTATGGCCTCCTCCATGGCGCGAGCGAGGCTCGCGGCGCTCTCCACCGAGACGGGCGTCCCGGCGAACTGGTGGTACAGCGAGCCGAACTTGATCCCCGCCTCGAAACAGGCGGCCTGGGCCGCCGTCGGCGTCGATCCGTCGTCGCTCCGTCCGTCCTCGTCCATGCCCGCCGTTGGGTCGCGAGTCGAAAGGTCGTTGCGGTGTCGCCGGCCCCCGAGGGAACCGCACGTTACTTATCCGTCCTGTGTCTCCAGCCTAACGAATGGCTCAGTCGGTTCTGCTCACGGGTGCCGGCGGTCGCGTGGGACGGGCGATCCTCTCGCGGCTGGCCGACGCCTACGAGTGGCGTCTGCTCGACCGGGACCCACCGACCGGCGGGCGACCGGGCGAGTTCGTCGTCGCCGACATCACCGACGAGGCCGCCGTCCGGGAGGCGGCGGACGGGGTCGACGCCGTGGTCCACCTCGCGGGCGATCCCCGGAAGACCGCCCCGTGGGAGAGCGTCCTCCCGAACAACATCGACGGCACCCGGGTAGTCTTCGAGGCGGCCGTCGACGCCGGGGTCCAGAAGGTGGTCTTCGCCTCCTCGAACCACGCCGTCGGCGCCTACGAGACCGACGAGCGAACGCCCGAGATGTACCGGACCGACTCCGAGTTCCGCCTCGACGGAACCGAGCTCCCCCGACCGGGCAACCTCTACGGCGTCTCGAAGGCGACCGGCGAGCTCCTCGGTCGGTACTACCACGACGCGTACGGCCTCTCGGTGGCCTGTGTGCGGATCGGCAACCTGACCGAGGGTCACCCACCGGTCGACTACGAGCGCGGGCAGGCGATGTGGCTCTCCCACCGGGACTGTGCACACCTCTTCGAGCGGTGTCTCGAGGCCGAGTACGGCTACGAGATCGTCTACGGGATCAGCGACAACGATCGGAAGTACTACTCGATCGAGCGCGCCCGCGAGGTGCTCGGCTACGAGCCACGGGACAACTCCGCCGAGCACGGCTGAGCCCCGCGCCGAGGGCGGACGCGGCTGGCCGCCCGCGAGCCGCCGGCCGGCGACCGTCGACGTCCACCACCCGTCAACGTATTTGTCGGCGGACGTCGTACGTACGTCCATGTCTTACAGCGCCGAGAACTACGGCAACGTCGAACCGGCCGCGCCGGGGATGTACTTCCTCCGGGAGAGCCTCGACTGTGAGGAGCTCGGGATCACCGTCGTCGACGTCGACGAGGAGTGGGAGGGGCTCGAACACGACCACGCCGAGGACGGCCAGGAGGAGGTGTACCTGCTGGTCGACGGCTCCGCGCGACTCACCGTCGAAGGCGAGGAGCTTCCGCTCGAGGCCGGCGACGCCGTCCGCGTCGACCCCGAAGCGACCCGGACCCTGGAGTTCGACGGGGCGGGCCGGATGGTCGTCGTCGGCGCGCCCTGACCGGAGTCGACGGCGTCCCGTCCGACGGCCCCGTGGCGTGTGTTCGACCCACACGCTTTTGCGGGGAGCCCCCGAAGCGGGGTCGTGAACGGAGTCCACGACATGGGTGGGACGGATGGCTTCGGGCCCGTCCCGGTCGACGACGACGCGGCGTTTCACGCCGACTGGGAGCGACTCGTCTTCGGGATGGTTCGGACGGTCCGCTCGGACGGCGTCTACAACGTCGACGAGAGTCGCCACGGGATCGAGCGGATGGCGCCGGCGGCGTATCTCGGATCGACGTACTTCGAGCGGTGGCTCTCGTCGCTCGAGCGGAACCTCGTCGAGAAGGGCGTGCTCACCGAATCGGAGCTCGCGGCGGCCGTCGAGCGCGCCCGCGAGCACGAGGAGCCTGCGGCCCTCGTTTCGGAGCGCCGGGAGCCAGAGCTCGCCGCCGTCGTCAGGGAGGCTTTCGAGCGGGACGCGTCGTTCGACCGACCCGGCGACGAGCCCCGGTTCGAGCCCGGCGAGATGGTCCGCGTCCGGAACGCCCACCCGCGTGGTCACACGCGCTGTCCACGGTACGTGCGGCGGGCGAGCGGCGTCGTCGCCGAGAGCCACGGCAACTACGTCCTCCCCGACGCCGTCGTCGCCGGCGGGGAGCGCGCAGAGCCCCTCTACACCGTCCGTTTCGAGGCCGCGGAGCTGTGGGGTCCGGACGCCGAGAATCCGACGGATACGGTCTCGATCGACCTCTGGGAGCCGTACCTGCGGGCGGAGGGCGACGATGAGTGAGGGCGACGACGGCCACGGCCACGAGGGCGACGGACACGACGACGATGGCCACGATCACGGCACGGACGGACACGCACACGGCCACGACACGGACGGACACGACCACGGCCACGACACGGACGGACACGACCACGGCCACGATACCGACGCACACGATCACGGCACGGGCGGACACGCACACGACACCGAGACCGCCGCCGACCCCCGCCCGCGCGTTCGGGCGGTCCAGTCGCTTCTGATCGAGCGCGGGCTCGTCTCGACGGACGCGATCGACGCGGCCATCTCGGCGTACGAGGACGACATCGGCCCGCTGAACGGCGCCCGGGTCGTCGCCCGCGCGTGGGTCGACCCCGAGTACAAACGGCGGCTGCTCGAGGACGCCACCGCCGCGGTCCGGGAGTTCGAGTTCGACGCCGGCGTCGACCACCTCGCGGTCAGAGAGAACACCGAGGAGGTCCACAACGCGGTCGTCTGTACCCTCTGTTCGTGTTACCCCTGGTCGACGCTCGGGCTGCCCCCGACCTGGTACAAGACGCCGGCGTACCGCTCGCGGATGGTCCGGGAGCCCCGCGCCGTCCTCGCCGAGTTCGGCGTCGAGCTCCCCGCGGACGTCAGGGTCGACGTCTGGGACTCGAGCTCGGAGATCCGGTATATGGTGTTGCCCCGCCGGCCGGCGTGGACCGACGGCTACGACGAGGACGAGCTCGTCGAGGTCGTCACCCGCGACTCGATGATCGGCGTCGACCGGCTCGTCGGGCCGGATTCGGACGACCGGCCGGCCGCCGACGGTGGGCTCCCCGGCTCCGGAGGGCGTCAGAACGCCCGCGAGCGTCCCGTCGTCTCCGAGCCGGGCGACGGCTCGCTGATGGTGCGGATCGATCGCGGCGATCGGCCCACGTTCGCCGCGCCGTGGCAGGCCCGGGCGTTCGGGCTCGTCGTCGCGCTCCACGACGGCGGGGCCGGCTTCGACTGGTCCGCGTTCCAGCGCCGGCTGATCGCGTCGATCGACGTGGGAGACGGACGCGGCGACGACCTGTTGGATGGACGCGGCGACGACGGGATCGAACGGGGCTACTACGCGAGCTGGCTGTCGGCCCTCGAGAGCCTCCTCGTCGACGACGGCGTCCTCGGGGAGCGGGCGATACGGCGCCGTGCCGGGGAGTTCGCGGCCGGCGACCGGACCGCAGCGGAGTTCGTCGAGGGCCACCGGGATCACTGAGCGCTCGTCGTGGCCTCCGTCCAGGCCTCGACCACGGGCCGTCGACAGACATCCCGCCGCTTTCTAAAGAGCTTTCTTCCCCCTGGCTCTGGGTTCGCCCATGTCACCATCGCGTACCGGTGCGGAGTACGTCGTCGAGGCGCTGGAACGGTACGGCGTCGAACACGTCTTCGGCAATCCAGGGACGACCGAGCTGCCGGTCGTCCAGGCGCTGAACGACCGGCCGATCGAGTACGTCCTCGCGCTCCACGAGGACGTCGCCGTGGGGATGGCCTCGGGGTACGCCTCCGTCCGCCGCTATCACACCCACCACGATCCCGACGTCAACCCGCTCGGCGTCGCGAACCTCCACGTCGCCCCCGGACTCGCCCACGGGATCGGCAACCTCATCGGGGCCGCGTTCGCCGGCTCGCCGCTTTTGGTCACCGCCGGCAACTACGGCACCGGCTTCCAACACGAGGAGCCGATCCTCCACGGCGACCTGGAGGCGCTGGTCGACCAGTACACGAAGTGGAGCGCCGAGGTCACGAACGTCGAAGCGCTGCCGACGATGCTCCGCCGGGCCGTCAGGCAGGCGCTCACGCCGCCGACCGGACCCGTCTTCCTCGGACTCCCCCTCGACGTGATGCTCGCGGAGACGGGCGTCGACGTCGAACGACTCGGCCCGATACCCGACGCCGGCCGCGGCGATCCGGACGCGATCTCGGCCGCCGCCGACCTCCTCGCCGAGGCGACGGAGCCGGTCGTCGTGATCGGCGACGAGGTCGCCCGGTCGGGTCCGGCGGCGATCGACGCGGCCGTCGAGCTCGCCGAGACCGCCGGCGTTCGGGTCCACGGCGAGTTCATCACCGCCGAGTCGAACTTCCCGACCGACCACCCCCTCTGGGGTGGCACCGTCCCCGGCACCGAGTCGGGCTTCGCGGCGACCCTCGATACGGACACGGTCGTCTTCGTCGGCTGTGGCTCGGCGACGACGTCGATCGACCACGACGAGCGGCTGCTCCCCGAGGCGGCGATCGTCCAGCTCGGCCCGGACCCCTGGGAGCTCGGGAAGAACTGGCCGGCCGACGCCTCGGTCATCGGCGACCTCGGCCGCGTGCTCCCCGAGCTGGTCGAGGGAGTCGAGAGCCGGCTCGGGGAGGACGACCGGCGTGCCCGACGGGAGCGAGCCCGGGAGGCCGCAGCCGAACGCCGGGAGGCCGGGCGGCCGGCCGAACCCGACCCCGACGACCCCCGCGCGTCGAAAGGCGAGCTGGGGCAGGCAATGGGCGAGGCGGCCTCGGACGCGCTCATCGTCAACGAGGGCGTCACCGCCGGCCGGGCGGTGAGCTTCCACGTTCCGCTGGGCCCCGAGCAGTGGCTCGGGACGAAAAGCGGCGGACTGGGGTACGGGCTGCCGGCGGCGGTCGGTGCCGCGGTCGCCGAACGCGAGCGTCCCGAGCCACGGGACGTCGTCTCGTTCATCGGCGACGGCTCGTACTTCTACTATCCACAGTCGATCTACTCTGCGGTGAGACACGACGTCGACCTCACCGTGGTCGTCGCCGACAACCGCAACTACCGGATCCTGAAGGACAACACCCTCCGGGTGCTCGGCGGTAGCGAGGAGGACCACGAGTTCCGCGCGATGGACTTCGAGCCACCGTTCGACATCCCGGCAAACGCCGAGAGCTACGGCGCCGAGGGTCGGCTGGTCGACGAACCGGAAGCGATCGCCGGGACGATCGAGGACGCCCGCGAGGGGTCGGGGCCGACGGTGCTCGACGTCCTGATCCACGACTGACACTGACGGAGGGGTCAGACACCGTGGGGCTTCCCCCCATCGAAGCGCTTACCTGCCACTCGTGCGAACCGCCGGCAATGAAACGGCTCATCATCCAGGGCGATCCCGGCGTGCGGAAGGGGGGCGTCGTCGAGGTCGACGGCGAGGAGCTGGTCTGTTTCGGCGTCACCAGAAACGGGGAGTGGAACGGCCCCGAGCGCGTCCAGCTGTGGTGTATCGTCGGCGACGAGAGCGAGGCCGAAGCCTACGAGATGCAACGCTACCAACCACACTTCCTCGAGGTCCGATACGTCGACGCCGAGGAGGTCACCGTACTGGAGTCGAAAGGCGACCTGGCGGTCTGAGGACGTCTCCTTCCGGACGAGCCACGCGGCGGCCGGGCCACGCTGAGATATCCCGAACGGACGGGTCCCGGAGACTCACCCGACGGGTCCCGGAGACTCACCCGACGGGTCCCGGAGACTCACCCGACGGGTCCCGGAGACTCACCCGACGGGTCCCGAACGACGGCCTGCTCCCCGAGGGTCGTCGGGAACGGACCGGGATCGTCGACGGTCGTGCCGGGATCGAGGAAACAGTCCTCCAGACCGGCTTCGATCGCCGCTTCGTCGAGGTCGGTGCCGATGAACACGAGCTCGGTCCGCCGGTCGCCGTACTCCTCGTCCCAGGGTAGCTCGGGGTGGCTCTCCCGGTAGAGCCGGCGCTGGGCGGCCGACAGGGTGGCGATCCACTCGCCTTCGGCCACCGCGTGTACCGACGGGCCGGCGCCGCTGACCTGGATCAGGAGGTCCTCGAGGCCGGCGATCCAACAGGGGCCTTTCAGCCTGACGACGGACGGCGAGAGCCCGCGTAGAAACGAGGCGAACGGCTCCGGATCGAGCGGGCGGCTCCGGCGGACGGTCACCGAACGCACGCCGTAGACGCTCTCGGGGGACCGGTGGACGTGGTCGCCGTCGTGTTCGTGATCGTGACCGCCGCCGTGTTCGTGTCCGTGATCGTGGTCGCCGTCGTGTTCGTGTCCGTGATCGTGGTCGCCGTCGCGTTCGTGTCCGTGATCGTGGTCGCCGTCGTGTTCGTGTCCGTCGTGGCCGTGATCGTGGCCATGGCTGCCCTCGTCCGCGTCACCGAGTCCGTGGGCGCGGGCCTCCGCGAGCGCGCGCTGCCAGCCGGCGAGCTCGCCGAGCTCGTCCGGCTCGAACGCGTCGACGCCGAGCAGCTCGTCGGGGGCGAGCGCACAGTAGGCCGTCCGGTGGACAGTCGCGTTCGGCTGGAGGGCGCGGACGATCGCTTCGACCCGGTCGAGCTCCGCCCTTTCGAGGAGGTCCCGTTTGTTGAGCAAGACGACGTTGCTCACCTCGATCTGCTCGAGCAACAGATCGGAGAGCGGGCGATCCTCGGCGTCGGGAGCCGTCTCCCGCTCCGGACGCTCGCCGGCGAACGTCTCCGCGAGCAGCCGGGCGTCGACGACGGTCACCAGCGCGTCGACGGTGAACCGGGCGGAAGCGTCGCCGACGGTGAACAACTGGGCGACCGGCGCGGGTTCGCTGATCCCCGAGGACTCGACGACGAGGTGATCGAAGTCGTACCGGCGGGCGAGCCCGCGGACCTCCGTCGCCAGGTCGTCCTGGAGCTCACAGCAGATACAGCCGTTGCTCAGCTCGGCGATCCCCTCACGGGAGATGGACCCCTCGAGCAACGAGGCGTCGACGTTCACCTCGCCCATGTCGTTTACTAGCACGGCGAGTCTGCGGTCGGCGTCCTCGAGCAGCCGGTTTAGGAGCGTCGTCTTCCCGGCACCCAGGCTCCCGCTGACGACCGTGACCGGCGTCCGTTCGCGCATGTCCCCGGAAAGGGGACGACGGCTCAAATAAGGCCGGGCCGTCCGACGGTTCGGGGGTGACGTGCCCAGGCCGTCGGTCCGAAGACGGCGGACTCGGATCGGGGATCCGCGAGCGCCGGGAGGTTCGGCTCCGAGTCGAGGGTCGGCCCCGAGTCGGGAGGATCAGCCCCGAGTCGGGAGGATCAGCCCCGAGTCGGGCGGGTCGACCACCGAGTCGGGCGGGTCGACACGTTTTAGTCGAGGTGTGCGCTATCCGGGCCCGTGACGCTCGTCGACCGGATCGCCGCTTACCGCGCTCGCATCGAGCAGCGGCTCCGCGAGCGCTTCGGTGGGACCTGGGTCGAAGAGTGGGCGCTCGGGCTCTACCACGGGATGCTCTCACATCCGGCGTACGAGAAAATCGAGATGGAAGCCGAAGACGTCGAGGACTCGTTCATGATCGCCTGCTTCCCGGACGCGTTCGGCGTGCCGAGCCCCGTCTCCTACTACACCGCCGAGCTCCTGCCGTACCTCCAAGAGGAGTTCGCCGCCTGGGAGCGTCGGATGTGGGGACGACAGTCGATCTTCGAGTCGAAAGGGCGCCACCACCACCACTTCTGATGGACGGGCGAACGTTCGTCTTCGTCGGCGGGAAAGGCGGCGTCGGGAAGACGACCGTCTCGAGCGCCTTCGGGCTCCGGTGTGCCGAGGACGGCGACCGGACGCTGCTCGTCTCGACCGATCCGGCCCACAGCACGGGCGACGTCTTCGACCAGCGGTTCGGGGACACCCCTCAGCCCGTCGAGGGTCACGAGGGGCTCGACGCACTCGAACTCGACCCCGAGGAGGAGGTCGAACGCCACCGCAAACGGCTCAGACGCGAGCTCGGCACGCAGCTGTCGGCGCCGATGGTAAACGAGGTCGACCTCCAACTCGAGATGGCCCACCGGACGCCCGGCGCCTACGAGGCGGCGTTGTTCGACCGCTTCGTCGAGGTGATGCGCTCGTCGGAGGGGTACGACCGGGTCGTCTTCGACACCTCCCCGACGGGCGGCACCTTGCGGCTGCTCGCGCTCCCCGAGCTGCTGGAGGGGTGGATCGAGCGGCTGATCGACAAACGCGAGCGGAGCATCGACCTCTACGAGAAGGCCGCGATCGGCCGGCAGACCCCCCGGCGGGTGGCCGACGGCGACCCCATCCTCGAAAGGCTCGAACAGCGCCGGGAGAAGTTCGCCTTCGCGGGCGAGACCCTCCGGGAGGAGTCCTCGTTCGTCCTCGTGATGAACCCCGACACGCTATCCCTACGAGAGACCTCCCGGGCGCTCGACAGCCTGGGGGAGTACGGGCTGACCGTCGGCGGCGTCGTGGTGAACAAGGTCACTCCCGAGCCCGACCCCCACGAGGAGGGGACGGGGGCGGCGTACCTCCGGGCCCGCTGTGAGAGCGAGCGCGAACGGATCCGGCAGGCCCGCGAGGAGCTCGAGGCCCCGATCCTCGCGGAAATCGAATCCCGCGTCCGGGACGTGCGAGGCGAGTTGCTCGCCGACGTCGCCTCGAAGCTCGACCGCCGGACGGCCGTCGGCGGGGCGGAGTGAGGACTCCAGGGCGCGAGGACTGTAGGACGGAGCGAGGACGGTGGGGCAGAGCGGGGACGGATCGACGGCGGGGCGGAACGAGGCCGGCGGGGTGAACTGACGGCGGCGGGGCGAGCCGGCGGGGAGCTTTTGACCGTGGCCGTCGACCTGTCGGGCGATGACACGGCTCGTCGAACTCGACGGCACCGGCCCGCGGAAGCTCGACCCCTCGGACCTCGATCCGGAGAAAGGGGACGTCGCCGTCTGCCAGTGTGGGCTCTCGGGGTCCTTTCCGTTCTGCGATGGCTCCCACCGGCAGGTCACGGGGGAGGAAGACGGCGTCCGGTACGTCTACCAGGACGGGGAACGCCACCGGGTCGAACGGATCGTCCGCGAGGAGTAGTGAGACTCGCCCTCACAGCCGGGCGAGCAGGCCGCCGTCGGCCGGATCGAGCGACCGCGAGGAGTTGAGCACGACCAACGTGCTGCTCGTGGCCATCGCGATCGCCGCGAGGAAGGGGTTGAGCAGGCCGGCGACCGCCAGCGGGATCGCGATCCCGTTGTAGACGAACGCCCAGCCGAGGTTCTGGCGGATCCGGCGGTGGGTCCCCCCGGCGATCTCGAGGGTCTCGGCGACGGCTCCGAGGTCGTCGCCGACGACGACCGCGTCGGCGGCGTCGGTCGCGAGTTTCGTGCCGCTACCCATCGCGATCCCGACGTCCGCGGCCGCGAGCGCCGGCGCGTCGTTCGAGCCGTCACCGACCATCGCGACGGGGCCACGGGAACGCAGCCGGCGGACCGTCTCGGCTTTCGCCTCCGGGGGGACGCCGGCGAACACCTCGTCGACCCCGCCGACGGCGCGGAATCTGTCGGCGGCCGCCCCTTCGTCGCCGGTGATGAGCACGACCTCCCTGCCCGTCGCGAGCGTCTCGACCGCCTCGCGCCACTCCTCGCGGGGAGCGTCGCCGACGACGATCACGCCGCGAGCCCGACCGTCCCAGCCGACGACGACGGGGACGTCGCCGTCCACGCGAGCCCGATCGATCCGCGCCTCGAGCTCCCCGGAGACTGTCAGCCCCCGGTCGGCGAGCAGAGCCGGGTGGCCGACGACGACGCGCTCGCCGTCGACGCGGCCGACGACGCCACGGCGCTCGCGTTCGAACCCCTCGACGGGAACCGAACCGACGGACGGGGCGTCTCCCGTCGATCCGTCGCCCTCGTTCGTCCGCCGCCCGCCGCCGGGATCGCCGACCTCGACGCCGCCGTCGGTCGACGGTTCGCCCCCGTCGGCGGCCGCGACGATCGCCCCGGCGATCGGGTGTTCGGAGAGCCGCTCGACGGCCGCCGCCCGCCGGAGCAGCTCGTCGGGGCCGGTTCCGGCTCCCGGGTGGACGCCGCCGACGGCCATCGAGCCGGTGGTGAGCGTGCCGGTCTTGTCTAGGGCGACGACCTCGACCGTCGGGGCGTCCTCGAAGATCGTCTCCGCGGCGACGACGATCCCCCGTTCGGCGGCGTCGCGGACGCCCGAGGCGATCGCGAGCGGCGTCGCGAGCCCGAGCGCACACGGACAGGAGACGATGAGGACGGTGAGTCCGACGAGCAAGGCTGCGGTGACGCTCGAGCCGGTCGCGAGCATCGCCACGGCCACGACGGTCGCGAGGACGAGCACGAGCGGGACGAAGATCGTCGCGAGCTTGTCAGCGAGCCGCTGGACGCCCGGCCTGGCGCTCTGGACCTTCCAGAGCAGCTCGAGCAGCCGGTCGAGGGTGCTCTCTGCCTCCTCGCCGACCTCGAGGACCAGCGGCGCGTCCGTGACGACCGTCCCACCCCTGAGGGCGTCCCCGGGCACCTTCCCGACGGGGAGGGACTCGCCGGTGATCAGCGACTCGTCGACGGCCGCCGACCCCTCGTGTACCGTCCCGTCGAGGGGGACCCGCTCGCCGGCGCGGACGAGCAGCCGGTCGCCGGGGGCGACCTCCTCGATCGGGACGGAGTCGCCGCCAGGGTGGCGGCGGGCCTCGGTGACTTGCCGTTCGGTCAACGCCGAGAGCAAGCCGGCGGCCCGGCGTTTGACCACGCCCTCGTAGTAGGTGCCGCCGGTGACGACGAGGACGATCGCGATCGAGACGTCGAAGTAGAGGTCGGTCCGCCCGACCGCCATCGCCAGGGTGCTGTAGGCGTACGCCGCGAGCGCGGCGACGGCGACGAGTAAGTCCATGTTCGGCATCCCGGCCCGGAGGCTGACGTACGCCCCCCGAAGGATCGGGTAGCCGGTGTAAAAGAGCACGAAAGAGGCCATAAGCCAGATGTTCAGGTAGACGTAGAGGCCGTCGAACGTGCCGAGCTCGACGACCGGGGGGTAGCCGAAGTACTGTGGGTACAGGAAGATCGCGTACCAGATCATCGCCATCATCCCGAACATCCCACCACCGATCAGGAACTTCACGAGCGCGATATCGTTGTCGGGAACGCCGTCGTCGTCGCCCACACCGCGCTCGCGTGCGGTGTACCCGAACCCGGAGAGCAGCTCAGGGAGCTCCTCGGGGTCGACGCGGTCGGGATCGTAGACGAGCCGGACGGCGTCGCTGGCGTAGCTCGCCTCGGCGGCGTGGACCCCGTCGACGGCGGTCGCCCGGCCCTCGAGGAACGCCTCGCAGGTCGCACAGTGCATCCCGTCGACCGCGAGGAAGGCGTCCTCGCCCTCGACCTCCTCGACGGACCGACCCTCACCCGCCACGGCGTCCTCGATCGCCGACGCCTCGGGTGTGTCGACGTCGCCGAGGGCACGCTGGACTTCGAGACAGCCACGACAGCAGAAGCCACCGTCGAGTTCGGGGTCGGTGATCGGCGGCGACGGCGTGGGTAGCTCACAGAGCGAGCAGGCGGCCGGTCGGTCCGCGTCCGCCGGATCGGTGGAAGTCACGTCGAGAACCGTCGGGGGTCGCGTTCGGTGGTCCGTTCGTCCGTCGCGGACATCGTGGCGGTCAGGCCGCCTCCGGCTCGCCGTGGGGCCCACCCTCCGCCGGGCTCATGAGCAGGTACAGCGAGACGGAGATCAACACGACGTTCACCGCGGCGACGGCGGCGATCGTGCTCGGGCGGATCAGGACGTAGCCGACGACCGGGAAGATGGCCAAGAACGCGATCACTGCAGCCACCCTCGGCGGGAATCCATCGGACGACATGACGGGGACTGAGGGGCGCTCACACTTAAAGACCCCACCCGTTCCTACACCCTGAGAACCGTGAATTTTAGTAAGAGCCCGTGGTTAGCTACGTGGTGATATGGCCTTGGAAGAACCGCAGCAGAAGCGACAACTCGGCCACGACGAGTTCGACCCGGTGGGAACGCTCGCACTGATCGGGCTCTACTTCCTGGTGCTCGTGGCCATGTGGCTGTTCATGTACTTCGTCGAGTTCCTCGGCAACGACCCGACGGTCGTGGGCTCGCTCGTTACCGGGGGCGTGGTATGAACGTCCACCAGTACGAACGGTACTGGCTGATCGCCGCGCTCGTGTTGATCGTCGCGATCATCGCGACGGTCACGTACGGCGCGGTCGGCATCGGCATCGCGATGATCGACGACTCCGAGGAGACCGTCGATCCCGACGCGCTGGGCGAGGACGAACGGTTCTCCGAGACCGGCACTCACCAGGTCGGAGAGAACGAGTACGAGGTGAACGTCATCGCCTGGCAGTTCAGCTACGAGCCGGGCGGGAGCCCCGATCCGCCGATAGAAGTGCCCGCGGACAGCGAGGTCACCTTCTACGTCACGAGCGAGGACGTGATCCACAGCTTCAGCGTCGTCGGCACGAACGTGAACACGATGGTCATCCCCGGCGAGGTCGCCACGATGACCGTCGAGTTCGACGAGGCAACCGAGTACGGCCTGCTCTGTAACGAGTACTGCGGGGAGCTCCACCACGAGATGGAAGGGGAGATCATCGTCCACCCCGAAGAGGAGTTCGACCTCTTCGAGATCCCCGCCGTCGACGCGCCCGAGCAGGTCGACGTCGGCGAGGAGGCGGAGATCACCGTCACGCTCGCGAACGAGCGCCACCAGGAGCGGTCGACGACTCTCGCCTTCGAGTTCGACGGCGACGAACAGAGCGAGGACGTCACCGTCGACGGCCAGTCGACCGAGGAGGTCACGTTCACCGTCGACACGGCCGCCCTCGAGGACGACGACTACTCCTGGAGCGTCACGGTCGAAGACGGGATGGAACGGACCGTCGACGAGAGCGGACAGCTGACGGTCGGCGAGCCGGAGGAGGAGTAAAATGAGCACGTACGTCGAACGCTTCCCGGCGGAGGCAAAGGTCATCAGATCGGCGTTTTACGTGTCGTTCGTCTCGCTGGCGATCGGCGCGCTGATGGGGCTACTCCAGACGTTACACCGGACGGGTGTCGTCGAGGTGTTCGGCGAACCCGGCACCTACTACACCGTGTTGACCACCCACGGGGTGTTCCTCGTGATCGCCTTCACTATCTGGTTTCTGGTGGGGGTGTTCGTCTGGGCGGTGACGACGAGCCTGGATCGGGGCGTCGAGAACCTCCGGCTCACCTGGGGGTGGTACGGACTGATGAGCTTCGGGACGGCGCTGGCCGGCATCGCCATCCTCGCCGGCTTCGTCGACGACTGGCCGGTCGTCGGCGACATCAGCGCCGACGTCCTCTTTACGTTCTACGCGCCGTTGCAGGCACACCCGATGTTCTACCTCGGGCTGGCGATCTTCATCGTCGGCACCTGGATCGCCGGCGCCGACTGGTTCCGCTCGTGGTGGGTCTGGAAACAGGAGAACCCGGGCGAGCGGATCCCGCTGCCGACGTTCATGGTGTTGACGACGATGCTCATGTGGTACATCGCGACCCTGGGCGTCGCCGTCGCGGTGCTCGCGTTCCTGTTGCCGTGGTCGCTCGGCCTGCTCGAGACCGTCAACCCGCTTCTCACCCGGACGCTGTTCTGGTTCTTCGGCCATCCGGTCGTCTACTTCTGGCTGATGCCGGCGTACATGATGTGGTATCTCCTCTTGCCGAAGATCTCCGGCGGCCGGCTGTTCAGCGACCCGCTCGCACGTGTCGTCTTCATCCTCTTTCTGATCCTCTCGGTGCCGACCGGGATCCACCACCAGTATCTCGACCCCGGCATCTCGGAGGGATTTAAGTTCATCGCGATGACCAACACGATGTTCCTGCTGTTGCCCAGCCTGCTGACGGCGTTCACCGTCGTCGCGAGCATGGAACACGGCGCCCGCCAGCGCGGCGGGGAGGGACGCTTCGGCTGGCTGAAGGCGCTCCCGTGGGGGAACCCGACGTTCACCGGGATGGCTCTGGCGGGGCTCATGTTCGCCGCCGGTGGCTTCTCGGGGATGATAAACGCCGGCATGAACATCAACTACCTCGTGCACAACAGCTTCTGGGTGCCCGGTCACTTCCACCTCACCGTCGGCACGGCAGTCGCGCTGACGTTCATGGCGGCGACGTACTGGTTCCTGCCCCAGCTTACGGGACGGAAGCTGTTCAGCAGGCCCCTCGCGCTCGTCCAGGTCGTCCTCTGGTTCGTCGGCATGACGTTCATGTCGAACGCGATGCACCGGGCCGGCCTGCTCGGCATCCCGCGTCGGACCGCCGAGCCGTGGTACGACGGCTTCGAGTTCGAGGCCGGCGTCGGCTCGGTCGGCGAGCTGAACATCCAGATCGCCCTCGGGGGGACCCTGCTCACCCTCTCCGTGGCGATCTTCCTCGTCGTCGTGATCGGCACCGCGCTGAACGGAAAGTCCTCGGAGATCGGGGCCAACGCCATCCCCGAGCCGCTGTCGGGTCCGGAGGACTCCCCGCTCGTCCTCGACAACCTCAAGCTGTGGACGGTGATCGCGATCGTGCTCGTGGTGCTCGCGTACACCCTGCCGCTGGCGTCGATCATCGACCGCGGCGGCCTGCTCGGTCCGGGCGGACGGGCGTTCCCGATGAGCCTCGACACCCTGGTCGTCCTCGCACAGCTGGCCACGGAAGGGGCGCTCTCGCGGTAGCGATCCGCCGCCCGACCCCGGGCGCGAAGACGCTACCAGTTCGAAGCGCGAAAGTACCACGATCGCCGCTTTCAGCCCTCCTCGAACCCGTTCCCGATAACTGAGAATCGGCTCGCATCTATACTTTCACGGGGCTACTGACTCAGTACACGAATGACCGACGAACACACACGAACGGTGACCGGGGTGGGGGAGTGATGCGGATCTCCCGGAGCTCGCTTCTGATCCTCGCCGCGTTCATGATTCCGGTGGTCGTGGAGTTTCGAACGCTGCTTTTGATGTTCGGCATCGACGTCTCGATCGAGGCAGCCGTCGCGGCCAGCGTGGTCGCCGTCGCCGCCGTCGTCGTCTGGGCGGTCTTCCCGGATCGCGAGAGCCACGACGGCGCAGAGACGGCGTGAGCCGTCGAGGTCGGTTCACACGCCGAGATACCGCTCGTACACCGGCGGTTCGGCGAGCTCTTCGGCCTGGGTGAGCCGGCGGACCGAGCGGGCGACCTCCCTGATGCTCGCCGCCTGCTCCTGGCTGGCTGCCGCGGCTCCTTCAGCCTCCTCGGCGGCGGTCTCGGCCGAGCGAGCGACCTCCTCGACGGTGGTGGCGATCAGCTCGACGCTCTCTGCTTGCTGGTCCGTCGCGGCCACGACGTCTTCCATCCCCGCGGCGGTCGTCTCCGCGGAGTCGTGGATCGCATCGAGGTCGTCGACGGTCTCTCTGACCCGGTCCGTGCCGTCGGCGACGTGCTCGACGGTGCCCTCCGCGGTGTCGACCATCCCCTCGGCGTCGGTCCGGACCTCCTCGACGGCGGTCGCGATCTCGTCTAGATCCTCCCGGGCCCGCTCGGAGAACGACATCACCTCCTCGGCGATCACCCCGAGGGTCGAACTCTCCCCGGAGGCCCGGGAGGCCTCGATGTTCGCGTTCGTCGCCAGCACCTTCGTGCGCTTTGCGAGCTCGTCGATCCGGTCGACGACGTCGTCGATCGCCTCGGTGCGGGCTTCGAGCTCGTTGGCCGCGGTGCTGACCCGTTCGGTGGCCGCCTCGATCTCTTCCAGCGCGGCGAGGGCCCCGTCGGCCGACTCGGTGCCCGAGGCCGCGAGGGTCTCGGTCCGCTCGCTCGCCGCGCTGGCCTCGTCGGCGATCGAGGCGACCTCCTCGACGGCGGCGCTGACGTCCGAGAGCTCCATGGCCGCCCGGCTGACGTCCTCGGCCTGGCGGTCGGTCAGCCCGCTTATCCGCTCGGCCCGCTCGGCGACGTCCTGGCTCGCCTCGTGGAGCTCGAGGATCGGCGCCTCGACCTCCTCTTCGACCTCGGTCGCCAGCTCGTCGCGGCGGTCTACCGCCCGCTCTAGCTCCTCGGCGTAGGAGTCGACGTACGTGTCCGCGGCGACCTGCATGTCGAGGTTCATGATCCGGAGAAGCGAGAGCAACTCGCGCATCCCCTCGTCGACCGCCTCCCGGATCGCCCCCTCTAAGGCATCGTCGAACAGCTCCTCATCCTCGCTCCCGGATCCCAGAAGACGGGCTAGCGCGCCCGGCTCCTCTCGGTCGGCCTCCCGGCGGTCGGCCCACTCTTCGAGCTCGTCGACGACCGCCTGCTGGACCCGGTCGTTCATCACCCGCTCGAAGATGAGATCGTAGTAGACACCGTACTGCCCGACGTACTGTTTGAGGGGCATGTCGATGAGCTCGTGGAGCTTCCCGATCCGGGCGCGGTTTTTGAAGTACTCCCTGTCGTAGGTGCCACTCGCGAGCGAGAGGAGATACGCCTGCTGGGTCCGTTTCAGCTGGGGGACGTCCTTCGGCGAACGGCCGATCACCTCGACGGCCTCCTCGTACTGGACCAGGTTCGCATAGAAGTCCTCGGCGATCTCCTCGCGGTGATCGCTCAACACCGGTCGGAGGCGTTCGAGCCGGCTCGCGTCCTCCTCTCCGAACCCGATGAACTCCTTTCGCCACCCGATCTCCGCCTCGTCGAGTCCGATCCCCTCGACGAGTTCGTCGGCGTCGACGAACTGGTTGTAGCCGCCGTGGCCGAACGTCCGTTCCGGATCCATACCGGTACATGA
>LFCJ01000528.1_pt1 | contig 24075 bp, 21 predicted proteins | sample 643141 | NCBI WGS metagenome assembly LFCJ01 (sample SAMN03766243, study PRJNA286221) | soda lake metagenome | biome: soda lake; feature: Kulunda steppe; material: water; isolation source: sample B1-Br-g2 brine of Lake Bitter-1 | place: Russia: Kulunda steppe | collected 2010-07
CCCCACCGCTCGAAGCTGGGGGCGATGCTTGACTCCGGCTTCGAGACGGGCCTCGAGGGTGGCGAGGATGAGCAAGTGCTCTATCTGGGTGCGGCAAGCGGGACGACGGTGAGCCACGTCGCTGATTTCGCCGGGCCAACGTACGCCGTCGAATTTGCACCGCGACCGACGCGGGATTTGTTGTCGGTCGCCGAATCCCGCCCCCGTCTGTTTCCACTCCTCAAAGACGCCCGCAAGCCCGACACGTACGCCCATATTGTCGAATCCGATCTTGACGTGATCGTCCAAGACGTCGCCACCCGTGGGCAGGCCGCTGTCGCTCTCACAAACCGTCAGTTTCTGGCCTCAGACGGGCGACTGCTGCTTTCGGTCAAAGCCAGAAGTGAAGACGTGACACGAGAGCCCGAGGCCGTCTTCGATGACGTCGTCGGTGAACTCGAGGCCGAGTATGAGGTCTTAGAGCGACGGCGGCTCGAGCCCTATCATGATGACCATCTGGGGGTTGTGGCACGACCGCTCGAGGAGTAGTTCACCGGTTGGGATACCGGTGACGCCAGACGACAAGTGTCACTCCGACGGCCAGCGACGCCAGTACACCGACAGCGAGGTGTGACCACCCGAAGCGTTGTGCGGGCTCAGTGGCGACGGCCGAGTCGTCTGATTCCTCGAGTTCAGGCGGTGTTTCTGGTTCCTCGGGCCCCTGTCCGGTTGCGGCATGCTCATCTGCGGCCCCGAACGCCGAAAGGTCACCGTGCTCCCCCGCGTCGGCCTCCTCGCCACCGCCGTCGATGACGACCGTCAGGGGTTGGTCATAGACGGGCAGCGGGTTTCCGTCGGCGAGCATGATTTGACTCTCTTCAAAGCCCACCGTCGCGTTTGCCGCCGGCACATCCTCGGCAACGCGGAGGGTCAGTGTTCCGAAGACGCCCTCACCGGTCGCGCCGCCATTCGGTGGGTCACGGTACTGATGGGCCTCGGCGATCCCACGCGCCTCGTCGACGGACGTCGATCCCTCGAGTGTCGTCTCCTCGCCATCCTCGAGCCACGCCGCAGTTTCAATCTCGAGGACCTCGAGATAGTCGGGCTGGGTGAGTGCAAGCAAGCGGACGGACTCGAGGCCGGCTTCAGGCCCCCAGCCGCCATGGCTTGCGAGGTGGATATCGACCTCGAGTTCGTCGCCGGGTTCGGCCTCGAGGGTTTCCGGTTCGGCAGCGATCGCCGCCGGTTCGTCACCGGCGAGGGCGACGCCAGCAAACGCACCGACGGCGAGCGTACTGAGGACAGCGATACGTACAATAGTGCCAACCCTCACCCACTCGAGTCGGCGCAGGTGGGCGAGTCGGTCTGCCAATCGTGTTGGGAGATCGGACATTGTGGCGAGAAACACCGACCGCTCAGAAACGCGTTGTGCCCTGTTGCAGTCGCTGTGAGCGTCTCGGCTCGGCTGCGATGAGACGCCTCCGATCGTCGCGTCCGCCACACAACTCCAAACCGTATTTACTGGTGGGGGCCAAACGGTGAGCCGATGGAACGCGGGTCGCCGGAATCGTTCACACAGATGGGAACGCTGGGTATCGAAGAAGAGACGTTCATCGTCGACGACCGTGGGCGACCCACGAGCGGCACGGACGAACTCGTCTACGAACGCGAGCCGCCGGCACTGCTTGAGGGACGGCTCGATCACGAACTGTTCAAATTCGTGATCGAGACCCAGACGCCAGTCATTGAGTCGCTTAGTGACGCACGCGAAACCCTCTGTGCGATCCGACAGGCCTTGGTCGACCACGCCGCCGAAAGCGGCTACGGAATTGCCGCCGCCGGTTTGCACCCGACTGCCAAATGGCAAGAACTCGAGCACGCCGAAAAGCCTCGGTATCAGGCCCAACTCGATCGCATCCAGTACCCACAGCATCGGAACACGACCGCCGGCCTCCACGTTCACGTCGGCGTTGACGATGCCGATAAGGCGGTGTGGATCGCAAACGAGTTGCGGTGGTATCTGCCGATCATGCTCGCGTTGTCGGCAAATTCACCCTACTGGAACGGCTTTGACACCGGCTTGCAGTCGGCTCGAGCCAAGATTTTCGAGGCGCTGCCGAATACGGGGATGCCGACGTGGTTCGAGGATTTCGAGGCTTATGACGCCTTCGAGCGCCGGATGGTCGAAACGGGCTCGATCGATGACCGTGGCGAACTCTGGTATGACGTTCGGCCACATACCCAACACGGTACGGTCGAAGTGCGGACACCGGATGGACAGGCTGACCCCGATGTCGTGATGGCGTTCGTCGAATACACCCACGCTCTTGTCATTGCGCTCGCCGAGGCGTATGAGGACGGAACCACAGGTCACCGCCACCGACGCGAACTGCTCGAGGAAAATAAATGGCGCGCCCTGCGCTACGGCCACGACGCCTCCTTTATCAGTCGTGATCTCGAGGGCACGATCGAGTTAGGTGAATTGGTCGACCGGGAGTGTGAGCGACTTGGAATTGATGGCATCCGTCGGGTGTATGAGGCCGAAAGCGGCGCGAGCCGGCAGCGGCGATTGCGCGAGGAGGCAGGCGTTGACGCCCTTTGTGAGTCATTGGCCCTCGAGACCGAGTGAGCGGTTTCGGTTTCGTTGCCTGAGTTAGGTCACAAACGTTTATCTCCACAGGAAACAGTATTGATAGTATGGATACTGACGACACTGACGAGCCACGCACTCCTGATGATGAGTCCGACTATACGGCTGGGGAGCACGATACCGATGATCTTGACCCGTTGCAGTCACTTGGCTCGGATTCGAACGCAGGCTTCGGCCCAGGATCGGCGATTGAAGATGTCGACCAGCGGATCGTCGATCTCCTCTCGTGGATTCTCGACACTGAAACCCGGGCGAAGATTTACGTCTTCTTACTCGCCAATCCGGGCAGTACGAGCGAAGAAGTTGCACAGGGGACCGGTCTCTATCCAAGCACCGTTCGTGAGGCACTGGCTGAACTCCACGAGGAAACCCACGTCGCCCGGGAGAAACGCGAAAGTGAGGGTGCTGGGAACAACCCCTACGAGTACACGGCAACCCAGCCGAGCGAACTCGTCGGCGGCGTCGTCGATCAGGTCCAAAACGAGTTGAACACGATCTTTACGCTCGATCGAATTCTCGGCCGCGGGGCGTCCGAACCAGTCGATACCGGTGGCGAGCCGGTGACCATTACGGTCAACGACACTGCCTCTACCGCCGACGACGCGGCGGACGATGACACCAACGTCACCGTTGGTACTACCGACGGCGATGACGGCGAGGCCGATGTAACCGATCGCGACGACGATACCGATCACGACCACGACCGTACCGCCGAATGAGAACACTCCTCGAAAAGACTCGTGGCACCTAAATACGGTGACTCCTAACCCCCGCTGAAGACCCGTGTCGTACACTACTCGCTCCAGTTCGTCCGCCCGCTCGGTGATCGACCGCTTGGGAGTGCGATTCTCACACCTGCTCGCGACAACCGTCGTCCTCGTCGCGGCGACCATCCTGCTCGGTGTCGCGGCGAAGGCGACCGGTTCGGGACTCGCCTGTGAGGCTAACTGGCCGCTGTGTGATGGTGGTCTCCTGAATCTCTTCCCAGCGAACTTCCCCAGTTTCTTTGAGTGGATCCATCGTGTCGTTGCCGCCGTCGCCGGCATCTTTATTGTCGCGACGGCAGCCATTGCGTGGGTTGCCTCGAGCGTCGACAAACGGGTTGCCGGGGCACTCACGTTGGGAATGATCCTCACCCCAGTGCAGGTCTTTTTGGGCCGTGAGACGGTGCTCTCGTATGAATTGACGATCCTCTCGCTGCACTACTGGACAGCCATCCTGATCTTTGCGCTCTTTGTCTGTTCGGCAATTATTGTCTGGGCTCACCGGTTAGGGGCGAAACACGTCACCCTCGCTCTCGGGCTCGGTGCGGCCGTCCTCCCGATCCACCTCGCCTTGAGCCCGCTGGTGATTGGCTCCTATACGCCCGTCATCCAGACCGCCCAGTATGCGGCGACGCTGACGCTGTTCGGTGCGGTCGCGCTGGCGGTTATTATCGGCCGTCGGCGGTTCGATGACCGTCGCCTTCTCGGTGTGCTGCTTGCGTCGCTGCCGTTGACGCTGCTTGTCATGCTTCTTGGCCGACGGGCGGTGATGACGTTCGCCGCGGAGTTGGACCTGCTCTATGCGCTGACCACCGGTGTCCTGTTCGTGACGTTGCTCATTGGGGCGGCAATGACGCGGCGGTTCGAATCGGTTGGCGCTGGCACTTCCCAGCGATCGTAGCTGGTTCTTGATCCTGTTTTGGGCTACACTTCAGATTCGGCCCCTGATCAGAGGCTGGCCAGAACACACTCAGAACATGACGAGATTCCCGACGGCAATACCCACACTCACCAGAACGCCGCTTCCGAGCAGAGCGTAATTCGCGTGGCTGTTTGCCCCTCGGCTCACGTTCAGCGCGTATCGTCGATTCGAGATCGGCCAGAACGGCCTGACGCCGGCCGGCGTTAGCGCGTCAACGACCAGATGTGAGCCAACCGAAATCACCCCAACGACGAATGCAAACAGCACGAAGCCAACCTCCGAAAACGGGGAGGGCCCACTGACCACAATTGCCGCCCCACCCGCAAGCGCTGCGCCGACCAACAGCGCAAACACAAGCGTGTGTGTTGGCCCACGGTGATCGATTGCGGGGAGCCGCCTATCGTAATCGGGAGTCGTCGACAGGGCAACGGCGACCACCCCGCCGACGATTGCCAGCGGCTCATAGCCCGACATTGAGACAAAGAGGCCAACTGGCGCGTATGCAAGGAGGGCTGCGCCATAGTGCCCGCTCCGATACATTTGTGCGTCGGCAAGGAGAACCGCCGATATAAAACCCGTCGTTTATTTGATATCGAGCCGATTGCGCTGTCTGTTCAATAGCTCATTGAAACCCCACACGCTGGGATCAGTATCCATACAATGGTACTGGAAGGCTCTCCCGGTACCGAACGTACTCCCCTCCAGTACTGAACGGCTCCTCGAGTTATTCACTGTCACCCTCGCAAAAAGCACCGACGTTTTTGTCTGTCTTCGCTAAAGGCTCCCTATGCGAACTAGCCTCAACATCCCCGACGAAACCTTAGCGGAGTTCGACCGGACGTGGCAGGCTGAAGGGATCGACTCTCGCTCACGGGCCCTTCGGGAAGCCATCTCCGAATATGTCGAGTCACACCACCAACTCGAGTCTGCCACTGGCACGGTCGCCGCCACGGTCGTCTTTGATTACGAACACGCCGAAATTATCGAGGCGCTACACACGGTCCAACACGAGTTCCAAGCCGAGATTGATACCACAAGCCACGTCCATCACGGTGAGTGGTGTCTCGAGACGATATTCTGTCACGGCGACGCGGCCCGCATTCGGGAGTTGGTGTATCGGCTCAAGGATTTTGATGCGGTCGGGCGGGTGTCGGTGATGTTATTGCGCGCAGACGAATCCGAGGCTGACCACACCCATTGAACGGGTCTGGAGAAACACAAACCGCGGCCGTTATTATTGACGGCATCTTCACAGAAGTCGTGAAGAACGTCACTGAGGAGACGAGCAATCCGTTCGGCCTGCGGCCGCCGTTCGAACGGGGGGACGCCGGCTGTGTTGCAGCCGTCTTCGGCTACGGTGACGCTAACGCCGACTTTCACGTGATCGGTGACCACCCCGGCATCCACGGCGGCGAACGGTCGGGGGTTCCGTTTACCGAAACCGAAAGCGGTGCGGCGATCCAGCACGCCCTCCGGGAGACTGGATTCATCGACGGACCGGCCGACACGCCGACGCTCGAGAACTGCTTTCTAAGCTATATTCACATGTGTACGCTCCCGGATGGACGGACGCCAACCGGGCGGGAGTACGGCGATCTCGAGCGGTTTTTCGATGCGGAGTTGCGGGCGATCAATGCCCATATCCTGCTTCCGGTCGGCGTGAGGGCGACCGAGCACGTGTTGCTTGCCTACACCACCCAACGCCGCCGCTTTGGTCCCGAACTCGATATGGCGGCGCTCCATGCAAGCCAGATTCGCGGTCGAGGCTTTCTGGTCGTTCCGATCCGCGAACCGGGGACGTGGGCGGATGGGGACGCCGAACGGTTGGTGGCGACACTCGAGGCGATTCTGGCGTCGGATTACCGCCAGACGAAGGGTGTTGCGACGACTGTTGGGTGAGTGTCTGCGTACTGTCGCTCTCTTCGTTTTTGTTGCCTCCACGACCGCCGTATCGCTTCCACCACTGCCACCGCAGTCGCTTTTGGCGCCTCGTGCTCTCACCGACTGAACCGCTTTCGAATCTGCACCCGACAGAGCAATCCAACCGAGCCAGCAAGCGGCGCCAGCACAAAGAGCACGAACTCAACGGGGATCGAAAGCACAGCGATCCCGCCAGCCCCGGCCGCAAGCCCGATAGCCGGCATACAGACGGCGATCGCGTACAGCGGGGACGGTGCCCATCCCGGAAGCTGTCTGGTCCGGTGGATGATGACGCCAAACAGCAGCGGCATCAACACCGTACCGGCAAGCAGCGGCCCACCGATGAGTATCGTCGAAATCGCGATTGCGACAGCGAGCAAAATCAACTCGTCGGTCGATAGTCTCCCCCACGTCTCCGCCCGCCACGCCACTCGAGCGCCGATCATGACGAGCACCGCGAGTCCGACGACACCAGCGAGGGCGGCGTACCACTGCTCGAGTGGTAACTGCGGTGAGACTGGTGTGGCCGTCGTTGCGAAGGTGGCCATCGACTCGAGTCCGTGGCGACTTGTGGTCAGTGTCTGCCAGAGTTCGGTGGGGTCGCCGCCGACAGTCGATAGGTCGGCGAGAAGTGATTCCAGTTGGGTTGTGTATGTGAGTGTATACTGGAGTAAGCCGGCGATATAAACGAGCGTTGCCGTCCAGATCAGTGGCCAAGCGAAGTTTTGGTTGTGCCACCAGCGGGCGAAGCCAGAGCCAGAGCCAGGGCCAAAGCCGGTATCGCCCCGTGAGCGATCGGTCGACGATTGTGTTGCTCCACCCTCTCCCGCACCCGCACCCGAACCTGCTCCCGCCGTCGAACTGCTGCCAGCCGTCTGTGTCCGCTTCGACCGGTGGCGTCGGCTGCCCGAACTCGAGTTCGAGGTCGTGTGACCCGAGCGGGTGCGGTTGGTGGACGTGTTTGTACTCGAGGTACTGGAGGTGTTTGCGCTTGAACCTGAACGCGACGTAGACGACGATGACCCAGTCGATGTAGCGTCACGACTCGAGGTGCTCTTCCACGCATCCGGGGAGGGGAGCCCTTTCGTGCGTTTTGCAACATACGTCTCGTGACCGAGGCGGTCGTAGGCCTTTCGTTCGACGGGATCGCCGAGGATATCGTAGGCCTTTTTCAACGCGGTAAATTGTGCTCGCGCCCGCTCGTCGTCGTTGAGGTCCGGATGGTATTCCCGAACCTGCGTGCGGAAGGCCTGCTTGATATCGTCTTGGGAGGCATCCGACGGGATCTCCAGGAGATCATAGAAATCCTCAGTCATGGCAGATCGCCCATCGGTGGAGTGTCCGTTCGTACATAGTGAGAGTCGAGTGAGTGCTCTGGGGGGCAACGCGGCGGCGTAGCAGCGTAGATTCGGTGCGTGTTCGCTTCTGCTCACTCAAGCACATTGGTTATTTCGGTCGGTAGGGGAATTCAGGAAAAATCCTCGAGTGACCGTTGGCCATCCGTCAGCTCCGAATCGCTGGTATCGCCGGTCGATTGTTTGTTTTGGTTTTCTCCTTCGCCTCCGCCTCCGCCTTCGCTTCCGCCTCCGCCTCCGCCTTCAGTCGGATCTCCCTCCGCAGTATTCCACCCATCAAGACTGGTCTGGTCACCGGCAGCAAACTCGAGGTTGGCGACCCGAACGCCGAGTTTGCGAACGGGTTCGGACTCGAACTCTTCGAACAGCGAGTGTGCAATGCGTTCGACGAGGTCGGGATCGTCGACCGGCCCCGAAAGCGACTGGGCGCGGGTGTTGACTTCGAACGGTGGCGTCACCGCTTTGACGCCGATCGTCCGGTACAGTGCACCCTCCTGGCGAGCGCGGTCAGAAACGGCACCCGCAAGCCTCGAGATGGCCTCCCGTTTGGGTTCCGGCGCCTCGAGTGGCGATCCGAACGCCGACTCTCGAGAGAAACTCTTCGGGCGGCCTTTCGGGGTTACTTGTCGGTCGTCCGCCCCACGCGCGCGGTCGTACAATTCCCGACCACGCTCGCCAAAGCGCTCTCTGAGTGTATCCGGGTCGGCCGCCGCAAGGTCGCCGGCCGTCTCGATTCCCCTCTCGCGGAGTTCGCGTGCCGTAACGGGGCCAACGCCGTGAAGCAGCGAGATGTCGAGTGGCTCGAGAAAGTCAGTCACCGTCTCAGGTGGGACGACCACCAGTCCGTCGGGCTTTTCGAAGTCACTGGCGATTTTGGCGACGCTCATCGAGGGGCCGACGCCGACGCTGACTGTGACGCCAACCTCGCGTCGGATCCGGTCTTTGACATGACGGGCGAAGCCGTCGGCGACCGCCCACGCCGTGCGATCGGTGACGTCGAGGTAGGACTCGTCGATGCTCACTTTTCGGACGACATCAGCACACTCCTCGAGGATCGTTGAGACCTCCTCGCTGATTGATTTGTAGTACTCCATGTCGACGGGTCGGTAGAAGCCGGTTTGGGTGTCGGTGTTCTTGTCGCTGCCGCCATCACCACCGCGACCTCCATCTGCGCCCGGCCCACGACCATCGACACGCTCCGGATCTCGCCGCGGCAACACCTCGAGTGCCTGCGAGATCGCTTGGGCACTTTCGACACCGTACTCGCGGGCTTCGTAACTCGCGGTGGCGACAGCACCGCCGGTCTCGCCGGGTTCATAGCCCATTCCGACGACGACGGGTTCGCCGCGCAAGGCGGGTTCCCGGAGGCGTTCACACGAGGCATAAAAACAGTCGGCGTCGACGTGGAGGACAATGGGCTCGGCGCTCTCGTCGTCATCGTCACCGACGCCGGGAAGCTGTGGCCCCTCTGGCATACCGGTGGATTCGACTCGAGTGTACTCAACGTTCTGTCTCGGTCCGGTGTTCTGTGTGACGGTCAGTTGGGGTCGCTCACAGACCCATTCCACCCGCCGCTCCGTACAGCAGTACCATCCACAGATAGCCGGCAACGCCACCGGCCAGCGGGATCGCGGTAAAGCCACGGAGCGGCCAGGCGAGCAGATAGCCCGCGGGGCGTGTCCACACCGACAGTGACCGGACAGTCTCGAGGAGTGTGCTTGTGTCCGAGTGGCTCGGGAAGGCGGTGAGGGCAAAGCAGGCACCAAGCCAGAGTGCAGGGAGCGTCAAGGGAGCGTGACCGGTGGTGGCGGCAAGGCTGAACGCAGCAAGGCCAAGTAGTGTGTTGCCGACCAGTGGGCCGACGGCAATCGTCACGTCCGCGCCGAAGGACTCGACCGGCTCGTGCTCAACGTAGGCATCATCTCCGAGGGGGTTGAGCGTCGGCATGGTATGGACGTCCACCGACCAGAGCCGACAGCCGAGGACGTGCCCGTACTCGTGGGCGAGGATGCCGGGAGCAAGGAGGGTGGTAATGAGGACGTTTGCCACCGAACGGAGCGATCGAAACACTGTGTTAGTGTTCGGACGGGGTCGTCTTCGACGTGTCGGTTGGGAATATACACCGAATCGTGTGCGTCGGCGAACCCTTTTTGCTCCGTGGGGTCTGAGACCGCTCATGACCGACGGTCCTGCCCCATCTACCGCCCGGCTTCTCGTGGTTGGCAGTCCCCCACTCGAGGACGCAGCTGCTGCGTTCGAACTCGAGTTTGCGTCTCCGCCTCAGTCCGAATCCGAATCCGAACCCGAATCTGCACCCACCCCAAAGGCAACGACCACCGTCGACGTGGGAATCGAAGGTGACAACCTCGAGGACATCTCCGACGAACACGACCGACTCGACTGTGTCGTCACTGACGACCTCGAGGTGGCACAGTCAGTTGCCGACGACTGTCCGGTCGTTTTCGTACTTGGAGGGGAGCCGACTGATGGCTCACCGACACCGGCGATCGATCAGCTCCCCGATAGCGTCACCGAGATACTCACCGTCCCAGAGCTCGAGATGCCCTCGGTGGTTCGGTATCGAGTGCAGCGAGCGCTTGAGAGGCGGGTACGGGTGCGTGCCGATGGGTCGGCTGGGCAGCCGATCGACCCGGGTGATCAAAAGCAGGCACCCCGACTCACTCAAAGGCAAGAATTGGTGCCGCCAACGGCTCCGGTGGGTCTGACTCCGTCTGCTACTGGCTCCGGTGACGGTAGCGGTTCCGATACCGCCGGAAGAGACGGCACCGTCGACGCCCGAACCCACACCCACGAACACCTCGAGCGATCCGAACGACTCCAGGCGCTGGTCGAAAACGTCCCGGTTATCCTCTTCGTTCTCGATCAGGATGGGGTGTTTACCCTCTCGCAAGGTCGTGGGCTCGAGGCGCTTGGACTCGAGGCGCTTGGACTCGAGGCAAACGAGCTCGTCGGGCAGTCGGTCTTTGACCGGTACCACGAGGATGTCCACCGTGATGTCCGCCGCGCACTGGCTGGGGAATCCGTCCATTCCCAGCAGCCGATTGGGGACCGGATTTTCGAAAACTGGTACCGCCCGATTCTCGTTGATGGCACGGTTGACCGCGTGATCGGTGTCTCCGTTGATGTCACCCAGCGGGTACACTACGAACAGACACTGAGTGCGTTACACGAGACAACACAGTCGCTGTTGTCGATTGACTCGATAACGGCCGCCTGTGAGAAACTCGTCGATGTCGCCACAGAGGTACTCGAGCTCACGAGCGTCGCCGTCTACCGGTTTGATCCGTGTGAGAACGAACTGGTGCCGGTGGCTCACTCTCCGGGCATGATCGAGTATATTGGCTCACTTCCCCGTTTCCAGCCCGCCGAGTCGATTACGTGGCGGGTGTTTGCTGAAGGGGAGGCGGAACTGTTTGACGATGTTCGGACCTCGCCGGACAACTACGATGGTCCGTTGAAAGTCCGAAGCGGGTTGTTCGTCCCGATGGGCGACCACGGCATCCTGTTGGCCATCTCATCTGAAATCGGTCTCTACGATCAACAGACATTCGAACTCGTCGAACTACTCGGTGCGACCGGCGAAGCCGCCCTTGACCGAATCGATCGAACGACCCGTCTCCACGAGCGCGAACGGGATCTCAAACAACAAAACGAGCACTTAGAGCGACTCAACCGAGCGGGCCAGATGCGCAACGATGTCGAGCAACTGCTGTTGCGAGCGAACTCCCGTGAGGAGATCGAACGCGGCGTCTGTACCCGACTCGCCGAACTCGAGGACTGCTCGTTTGCGTGGATTGGCGAACCCGATCCAAGTGGGACTCACCTCTCACCCCGAACCACCGCTGGCAGCGGACGGGGCTATCTCGAGGCAGTGACGGTGACGACCGTCGATGAGGATGCGGCCGAACCGACGGGACGAGCCGCAAAGAGTCGGCGTGTGCGAACCGTTGGAAACGTCGCCGAAGCGTTTCACGACGGCACCTGGCGAGCGGAAGCCCTCTCGAGGCGCTTCCAGTCGGTTCTCGCGGTTCCGCTCATCTACGATACCTTTTTGTATGGTGTCCTGTCGGTGTACGCCGACCGACCCTACGGCTTTGACGAAGCGATGCAGTCGACACTCGCCGACCTTGCCGATCAGATCGCGTATGCAATCGATGCGACTACCCGAAAGAACGCCCTCGAGAGTACCGAAATAACCGAAATCGAACTCGAAATCCCTCACGACGGCCCCCTGAGTGCTGCTGCGGCGACACTTGAAAGTCAAATCGAACTCGAGGGGACGATTGCACAGGCCGACGGTTCGACGATCGTGTTTCTGTGGATTGATGCCGACGCCGATCCAGATGCGATTGCGTCGGTTGACGGTCTCGAAGCCGTTACGGTTATCGACGACCGCGATGGACAGTTGCTGGTACAGGCTCGACTCGTCGACGCATTTTTAGGGACGGCAGTCAGCACCCACGGTGGGACCCTTCGAAGCCTTCGGGCGGACCCTGAGGGGCTTTACGCCGGTATCGATATCCCAACGCTGCTTGATGTACGGGCCGTTCTCACGGCGCTCGCACGTGAGGGCTGGAACGGAACCCTCCGGGCCCGCCGGGAGCGCTCGACACCAAAACGGCCGGCCCCGGCTAGCTCCCATCCGACTGACTCGCTGCTTGAGACTGTGACTGACCGCCAGCGTGAAGTCGTCCAGACGGCCTACCACGGCGGCTTTTTCGAGTGGCCACGGACAATGACCGGCGAGGAGGTGGCCGATTCACTCGACATTTCCTCACCGGCGTTCCACAACCACGTCCGGACCGTCGAGCGGAAACTGTTTGGCACATTGTTCGATACCGAGACTCGATCTGATGAGGGTTAACAGTATAACCCCCTACTCGAACCGGCCACTAACCTGTTATCGGTCACCCTCATGTGAGTGGCTGGGGTAGCCCTACATAATCCCACGATGGGAGTCCTACTATGACTGATACGAGTCCGACATCCGCTCGAGATGCACGCACAAGCGGCGAGCAGCACACCGTCCATCACAATCGCCTCGATACCGAATCACTGGGTGTTGCCGTTGCCACCGCCGTCGCGACGTTCTGCGATGTCGATGTCACGACACTTGAGCCACTACACTATGCGATCAACGTCGACGCCCTCAATCGACTGTTTGAACCGCGGGCCAACGGCCTCCGAACCGGTGGCTCAGTCGCCTTTCAGTACAACGGCTGTCTGGTCACTGTCGATGCCGACGGGACGATTACGGTGGCTCGGGCGGACGTCTCATAACTGCCTTGGGGCGGGACGCATGTCCAAGCAGCAAAGGCTGAAAAATACACGTCTAAATGGATGAAAGAATACTGACACTGAGTTGTACCAATTACGGTTCACACTGATCGGCCCCGACTAAATCACTGTATAATACCGTTTAGGTCGCTTTTGTGGGCGTCTCTTTTGATTGACACCACACCGAGGACTTTAATTATCTCTGAGATGTTTCTCCCACTATGGCTGTTCGATCCGGTCAGGAAGCACACACGCGCCCCCCACCAGTCGTGCGTGCAACGGATGTCTCAAAGATCTATATTCGCGGTTCGAAACGCGGTCGGCTGTCCCGCCTCCTCGGTCGAAGTCCGGCCCCAAGAGTGACTGCCCTCGATGGTGCATCGGTCACCGCCCACCGCGGCGAAATCGTCGGCCTCTCGGGTCCAAGCGGGAGCGGCAAATCGACGCTGTTGCACCTGCTTGCCGGCCTCGAGTTACCGACCAGCGGTGCCGTCTCAATCGAGAACACCCCGACCAGTTCGCTCTCCGAACGGAAACGAACCCGACTGCGACTCGAGTCAGTCGGCATCGTCTTCCAACAATTTCACCTGCTGCCCTCGTTGACCGCTCGGGCCAACGTCGCGTTGCCGCTGGTCGAACTCGGCGTCTCGAAACGAAAACGCCGACGGCGGGCGACGGACTTACTCGAGCGGGTCGGCCTCGAGGATCGGGCTACCCATCGGCCGGGTGAGCTAAGTGGTGGCGAACAACAGCGGGTAGCGATTGCCCGTGCGCTCGTCACCGATCCGGCACTTGTAATCGCCGACGAGCCGACCGGTGAACTGGATACGAAGACGGGCCAGCGCGTCCTGTCGGAACTGACGGCAGTCGCCGAGGACCGAGCGGTGGTTCTCGCCTCCCACAACGACCAAACGCTTGCGATCGCCGACCGGGTGGTCTGTTTGCGTGACGGGGCCGTCGTCGACCGATACGGCGGGGAATAAGATGTCGGTTCGATCTCGACTTTCCCGGCTACTGGGCCTATTGGGTGTTGGTATCCGGAAAACAATCACGCGGACGCTCCACACCGCTCGCAAGCGGATGCAGTTCAGTGTCTTGGGTGTCGCAGTGGCAATTGCGCTGCTCGTCATGGTGACGGGACTCGGCATCGGTCTCGCGACGGAGACCACCGTCTATGACGACGATATCGACTACTGGATCGTTCCAGCCGGCGAGGGCGACCGCTCGCCGCTCGTTGCAACCGGCAGCCCCCAGTTTGGGGATGTCCACGAGCGAAACGCCGATATCGCCGCCCTCGAGGGTGTTGACTCGACGACACCCATCCTGACGGAGGTCGCCCAGGTCGAACACGGCTCACACTCGGAGTTCATCCTCGTCATCGGTGTGATTGGGTCACCAGGCGTCGACAGCGTTGCCGGTGTCGACTCCCAGCCGCTTACGGCGGATGATCCGTATCACCACGGCGACGGCTGGACCGGCGAGATCGTTCTCTCCGGCGGGGCTGGCTCGCTGCTCGAGGCTTCTTCGGGCGATTCAGTCACCGTTTCGGGCAACGAGTCGTTCGTCGTGACGGCGGTCGATGACGGCGAGGCGTCGATGGGTGAGGTGCCGACGGCACTCGTCCAACTCAGCGAACTCCAGACCCTGACCGGGGCGGATGGAAGTGACCAAGCCGATCAGTTCGTCGTCGGCACAAACGATCCGGCGGTCGCCGATGAGCTCGAAACGGTGTACGAAGAGTCCTCGGTACTCTCCCGTGGTGAGTTGACGGCGAGTCAGACCCTCGACTCCGATCTGCCCTTGGCCCTGGCACTGACGGCGTTTATTATCTCACTCGTGATCGGGACCCTGTTCGTGGTGACGACCAGCGGCCTCGAGATCGTCGCTGACAGAACCCAACTGGCGACGATGTCTGCCATCGGCCTTTCGACGCGCAGTCAGGTCACACTAACCATCGTCCAGACGCTTTCGACGACAGTGTTGGGTGGGATCGTCGGGAGCCTCCTCGGGTTGGCCGGCATTCTGGCGATCAACGAAGGGATTGGGCGTGTTCTCACCGTCGATTCCGTCGCCCTGTTTCATCCGCTGTTGGGGGTCTACGGCGTGGCCGTCGCCCTCATAATCGGCCTGCTCTCACTCCCCTATCTGTTCGTGATGACTCGGCGAATTTCCGGAGGGGTTCCCTGATGGTTCTTGGTTGGATTCGTCGGCTACTTGCCCGAACCCGGACGGCAAACGGGATTACGATTGCCCAACTGCGCCACTACAAGCTTCGATTCGGACTGGCTGTCATCGGTGTCGCACTCACCGTCCTCGCCATTACCCTGCTTGCGGGGGCCGGTATGGGCGTCCTCGACACCGGCGAGCAGCAGTTTGACTCTGCGGATCGAGACCTGTGGGTCACTGGCGGCGAAACACGGCTTACTCCCGCTGGTGGCGGCGGGTTCGAGAACTCGATCCAGGGGTCACGCTCGCTTGCCGAGGAGATGGCTGCCTATGATGACGTTGACAATGCCATCCCGCTGGCGTTTGAGACGGTGTACGTGCGGCCACCAGGAGATGAAGACTTTCAGACGTTCATCGGCACCGGCGTCTCTGGCGGTGGATCATCGGTACAGGTTTCTTCAGGTGAGGACCTCAGTGGCGATACCCACTACGCCGGTGGCACCTACGATGGCGAGATGACCCACGAGGTGCTCATTGACGAGGAGACCGCAGATCGTCTCGGTGTCGGGGTTGGCGATACCCTCGAGATTGGGGGCTCGCTTGCCGCCGCCAGAGACAACGAGTTCACGGTCGTCGGTATCTCCTCGACGTACGGACAGATGCTCGGTGCGCCGACCGTAACGCTCCTAATTAGCGAACTCCACCAGATTACTGGAACGACCCGAACCGAACCCGCGACGTTCATCACAATCACGCTCGAGGACGGGGCCGATCAGGATGCCATCCAACAGGAGTTACAGAACGACTTCCCCGAATACAACGTTCAATCGAGCGAAGAACAACTCGAGTCGGTGCTCCAAGAACAGGTCTTGGTGTTGGCCGCCGCAGCGGTGTTGGTCGTGCTTTCGGCCGGTGCTGGCATCGCGCTGACATTGAACCTGTTGTCACTTGTCGTCTATCAGCAACGCCGGGAGCTGGCGGCCTTCAAGGCGCAGGGAATTTCGACGACGCTGATCGTCGCCGTTGTGGTGGGACAGGGCCTCGCCATTGGACTCCTTGGGGCCGGGCTTGGACTGTTGCTGACGGCCCCTGTGGCTCGCGGGTTGAACTGGCTCGGCGGTGTCGTCGTCGGCTTTGACGGTCTCGTCCAGACCGACCCCCGAATCTACGTTGGCGGACTGGTGATCGCCGTTCTCGTCGGCATGATCGCCGCCGCCGTCGCTGGGATTCGGGTCGGTCGCACGCCGCCACTCGAGTATCTATAACGTCTCGTATGTCGTGGCTTCTTTTCATTTCAGACCAAATAAATAATACAACCGAACGTTTTTTCCCCAGGACCGGCCAACGGGGGGTATGCGCCCTTCAGTCCTTAGTCTTTCGGCCGTGCTTGCTGTAATCTTTGCGATGACTTTTATCGCGATTCCGGCGGTGACTGCAGCCGAGTACGACATTTCAGTTGACGATGGTGTCTCGGTACCGGAACAGACAGTCGAAATCGAGGAATTCGACGATGAGTTCGATATTGACACTTTCGTTGTAGCAGAGTCTGGTGACTCGGTTACAGTTGATGTGACTGCGCCTGAGGATGACGGTTGGAATGTTGATTTACTCGATCAGGATGGTGACCGGGTAGACTGGGAGGGCGGTGGCGGAGCTGAATCAGTTGAAATAGGAACGGATAATCTTGACCCCGGGACATATGGTCTTGCGCTTATACCAGATGATACTAACCAGTACGAGGCTGTGATCCCGCTGGTGATCAACGGCTACAGTATCGGCCTTTCTTATGAGACGAGTGTTGAGGCTGACTCGGAACTCGAGATTACAGCTGAGGTAACCGAAACTGAGGCCCAGAGCGAACCCGAGGAGGTCGAATTTGTCGCGTGGGACGGGGACGACGAAACGAGAGAAACCCTCGAGTCGACCGGTGGGAACACGTATGAAGGGACAGTCACCCTAGATGAGGGGGCCCATGGGGTGTACGTTGCCACAATGAGTGGTGACGAAGTTGAGGGCTTCCCGGCTGTGAGTGCAATTAAAAGTGGTCCGTCGATCAGCGCTGGTGAAGTTGATGACGACGATAGCGATGATGACGACAGCGACGACAGCAACAGCGGCGACGGTGGTGCCGGCGGCGGCGATGCACCACCGGACCTCCAGAGTACGTGGCAGACTGAAATTGGGACGACAGCCACAGAAACTGGTGAGTCGGTCACCATCACCCTTGGTCTGCGAAACGCTGGTGGGGCGGCAGCGAACGAAACAGTAACAATTAATGGAAACGGCGAGCCGATAACCGACACCGATGTCCGACTTACCTCAAACTCCGTTACACTCGTCGAACTCGAGCACGTGTTTACTGATCCCGGTGAATACGAACTCACCGCCGAGTCAGAAACCCTCGGGACGGTTGCGCTTGACACGGTAACCGTCAGTGGCGATCCAATCGAGGATGACGACCCATCGCTTGAGGACACCGATGATACCCCGACTGAGACCGAAACTGCAGGGGGGTCTGAAAACGGAACAACTGACGATGATTCGATCCCCGGGTTCGGGATTGTCGTTGGACTTGTTGCAATCTTTTCACTCTTGTTAGTAACGATAAAATCCTGACTATAGACTCCTTGCTAGTAGTCTAATCCGCAGACTGGGCTCCGTACTAGGGTCTTTTTTGAATGTCTGATTTGTAGAACGAACTCCTATAGATGGGAAAGCATTAAAGCAGTTGAATATAATTATCTCAATAACATGATGAAAAGACAATCAATACTTACTATGAGCATGGTACTCTTGCTCATCGGAGCGCCGCTTGCCGGTGTTCCAATTGTCGATGTCGAGTCGCCAGTTAGCACAGTATCGGCATCGGAGTCCGAAGGAGAGGTTATTTCAACGGGTGAAACGGACCTCAAATTCTGGGATCGGTCCGTATTACCACTGCGTCCCGACAGCGATCAGGCAACAGCCGATGGCGCAACGTCAATTGATAATCTTCGGCTGTTCCTTCAGCCGGATGGTTTAAGTCAATCTGCTCCTGCAAACCGTGGCGAACTTACAGTGTATGAAGCTGATGACGAGCTCACCATCGAGTTCTCCAGTAATTCACAATTTGCGGATGCGGCACAGTTTGATGGACAGGAGCCCGAGTTGCTCATCGGTTACCTTGACGAAGATACTGCCGGTGACATGGACCTGAGTGACGTGCCGACGAGCGGTGAAGAGTTCCTTGCTAACCTATCACAGGAACGACTTGATGAACTCAACGGAAACATCACGTTCCACGAGCCACAGACGGCCGGTGAAATCGACGCCGATACAATCAACGATGAGCCACTCACCTACGATGTCGATGCCGACAACTCCGGCATCTACTTCGCCGTTCTTGCGGTTCCTGATAACGACCCTGTCTTCGATGTCAACGGCGGCGAGCTTGAGCCACCAAACGAGGGAACGGTGATCGGTGTCGATCAGTTTGCGACACAAAATGCAAACTCAGAGGTTGACGTTCCAGAGTCGGTCGAACCTGGTGACGACATCGTATTCGATGTTAATGCGACCGAATTCCCAGACGAAACTGATACCACTCACGCGGTTGTTGTCTACGACGCAGATACCTTTGAGGGAAGTGAGATGACGATTATCGCCGAAGAGCCGCTCACCTCGGACTTTTCGACCGATGACCTAACGATCGAACACAGTATTAGCGAACTCAACGGTGTCCAAAATTCGCCGGACGATGCCACCCTACTTGGATTGACGCTCGATCAGCGGACTGAAACCGGTATTACTGCTCTCGCTGACGTCATCGACTTCCTCGCCGGTGAAGTTAATGCCGATTCGCCAAACACTGTTCCCGGTGATACGACGCTCAATACGTCAGCTACAGTCATTGCCGACGCAGAACCAGACGGCTCAGTGACTGTTGAGACGTTCGACAACTGGACTGAAAGCGATAATTACCAGTGGGTCCACGTGGCTGCTGGCGAGTCGAGTGACCAACTGCAGAGTCAGGAGGGAACCATCTCGATCGAAGAAGCTGACGATGATGACGATGCTCCACGTCGTGGTCAAGGCGGTGGTGGCGCTCCACCTGCCGACGACGACGATGACGAACCAACTGAAACTCCAACCCCGGAACCGGACGTTGACGAAGAAACTCCGGAGCCGGACCCAGACGTTGACGAAGAAACGCCAGCCGTCGACGATGAACCGCCGGTAGATGACGACGATACGATTCCAGGCTTTGGCGTGACGGTTGCAATCATCTCCCTGCTGTCGATTGCACTGCTCGCGCTTCGCCGTAACGACTAACGAATTCGGCTTTAGCCGCTTTCGGCTCCGAATTCTCGAGCAATCCGAGTAAACTCCGCTTTTGCCGTTAAAATAATGACCAGCGGGTGAACCGCTCATCTCAATCTTTTCGTTCTCGAACAACCCCACTCGGCTACTTTCGGTCTCGAGTGTTACACTCCCCCTCTTACCACGTCAGTCCATCGTAGACCAGCCCCGGCTGTGGCTCAATGATTCGCCGCCCGTCGATCACAACCGGCTGTGCCATCCCGTCGAACGCGTCCTCGAGCGTAGCGAACTCGTCCCAATCGGTGACGACGACGGTGCCGTCGGCTCCCTCGAGTGCCGCCGCCGCGGACGCCGCATATTCGATATCCGGAAACCGAGCGCTCATCGCCTCGGACGCAACCGGATCGTAGGCGACAACCTCGGCTCCGCCCTCGAGAAGTCCTTCAATAACCGGAATCGCTCGCGAGTTCCGAATATCGTCCGTCCGCGGCTTGAACGACAGCCCGAGGACGGCGATTCGGGCGCCCTCGAGGTCGACGTGGGATTCGAGTAACTCGAGGAGGCGTTCGGGTTGGCGGTCGTTGACGTCGACGGCCGCCTCGAGGACGGCGGGATCGTAGCCGCTCTCGCGGGCGGCGGCGATGATCGCGTTGACGTCCTTCGGGAAACAGGAGCCACCCCAGCCGACGCCGCTGCGGAGGAACTGCTCGGAGATGCGGTCGTCGAGACCGATGGCGTCCATCACCTCGTAGGCGTCGAGGCCGAACTCCTTGCAGATGTTGCCGAGGTCGTTGACCAGGCTAATCTTCGAGGCGAGAAAGGCGTTGTTCGCGTACTTGATCATCGACGCGGTCTGGGGGTCGGTGTCGACGATGGCGGTGTCGGCGTCGATTAGCGGTTCGAACACCTCGTGTAACCGATCTGTTCCCCAGGCCGACCGCGTTCCGAAGACGAGTTTATCGGGTGTGAGAAAGTCCTCGACGGCACTCCCCTCCCGAAGAAACTCGGGATTTATCCCGACTTCGACGGCCTCGTTCCCCCCTGCACCCGAGCGGATCGCTGGCTCGAGGACCGTCTCGATGCTCGGCGGCGTGACCGTACTTTTGATGACGACGAGGTGGCGTGCCGATTTCCCGGCTAACGCCTCCCCGGTTGCTCTGGCGGCGGCCTCGAGGCCCCCGAGATCGATACTCCCATCCTCGTTCGAGGGGGTCCCAATCGCGAGGAAGGTCACGTCCGAATCGGGAACCGCGTCGTAGGATGTCGTTGCGGTGAGTCTATCCCCGGCGTGGCTCTCGAGCAGTTCCTCCAGCCCGGGTTCGGCGATTGGGGCTCGTCCGTCGTTGAGCGCGGCAACGATTTCCTCGTCGATATCGATTGCCGTCACCTCGTGACCGAGTTCTGCAAAACAGGCCGCAATCGTCGTTCCCACGTAGCCGCTGCCGATAATCGAGATATGCATGTGTTGTCTGTGTACGGTCGGGGCAAACACATTATAGTTCTGATAGTCAGGTCTAGCCTCTAGGTCGAAAATAAACGGCTCACCCGTGTGCCAACATATTCTTGTGTTTGTGATTCAATAGATTGGATAATGAAAGCTGTCGTCCTTGCTGCTGGAAAAGGAACGCGACTCCGACCGCTCACCGAAAACAAACCAAAAGGGATGGTCGAGGTAGATGAGAAACCGATTCTCACCCACTGTTTCGACCAACTCGCCGACCTCGGTGCAGACGAGTTCGTCGTCGTCGTTGGCTATCTCAAAGAGAAGATCATCGACCACTACGGCGACGAATACGAGGGCATTCCGATAACCTATGCCCACCAGCGCGAACAGAAAGGACTCGCCCACGCGCTGTTGACTATCGAAGACCACATCGACGACGACTTCATGTTGATCCTTGGGGACAACATTTTCAACTCCAATCTCGAGGACGTTGTCCGCCGTCAGCGCGAAGACCGGGCCGATGCCGCGTTCCTCGTCGAAGAGGTTCCGTGGGAGGAAGCCTCCCGATACGGCGTCTGTGATACGAACGCCTACGGCGAGATTACCGACGTGATCGAAAAGCCCGAGGACCCGCCATCAAATCTCGTGATGACCGGCTTTTACACCTTCTCGCCGGCGATTTTCCCGGCCTGTGAGCTGGTCCAACCCTCCAACCGCGGCGAGTACGAAATCAGTGAAGCTATCGACCTCCTGATTCGCTCGGGTCGGACGATTGATGCGATCAAACTCGAGGGGTGGCGGATGGATATCGGCTATCCCGAGGATCGAGACGAGGCCGAGCGGCGGTTGCAGGAGGAGGCCGAAACGATGGCGTCAGCTGGCGACTGAGCTGCGCGTTGAGGGTGAGGTTGAGTGTTCCGGCAGGGACCCTCGAGCTGACTCACGGTATCACAGTATAACAGAGAGATGTACGGCGTCGTTCCAACAGCCGGACGGGGCACACGACTCGGCTCGCTCACCGCCGAGCAGCCAAAGGGGCTGGTCGACGTTGCGTGTCGACCACTGTTAGCATACGTTTTTGAAACGCTGCTCGAGAGCGGCGTCACCGACCTCGTCGTTGTCGTCGGCTACAAAGCCGAGGCAATCCGCGACCACTTCGGGGACTCGTTTGCGGGCGTGCCAATCACCTACGCCGTTCAGGACGAACAGCTCGGATTGGGCCACGCGGTGTTGCAGGCCGCACCACACGTCGATGGGCCGTTTGTGGTCTTGAACGGCGACAACGTCGTTTCAGGGGCGTTGGCGGTCCCACTCGAGACGTTTCAGGAGTCTGCAGCCGATGCCGTCATTGCCGTCGAACGGGTGAGCCGTGAGCAGGCCCGTAAGACAGGAGTCGTTTCGACGGCGGATGCTGGCTCAAGTGAGGCAGTTTGTGACTCGCCACAGGGGAGCGCTCGAGTGACATCGCTCGTCGAAAAACCCGCCGATCCACCCTCGAGGCTCGTCACAACAGGGTGTTTCGTCCTTCCTGAATCCGTTTTTGCGGCGCTCGATTCGCTCGATCCCTCCAATCGTGGCGAATACGAACTGACCGATGGTATCGACGAACTCGTACACGCCGGCTCCCACGTCACCGCCATCCCACTCTCGGCCAAGCGGGTGAACGTGAACACTCCGAGCGATGTTGACCGGGCCGCTGAGATGGTGCACTCTCGGCGGTGACTACGTTGATAACTCAGTTCACCCCACACGCGCCGACGGTTGATTACAGGCGTGTTACCGTCCTTCAATGGCACTTCTCTCGAGTGTACAGTTTTGGAGTCTTAGTAGAAGGGGTACCAATTGTACTATATATAAAATATATACACGACGGCCAGTAGTATTATCTATTTTAGATATAAGTACAGAGATGACTACGAATCGCTGGGACCGAATCCGATTGCGGTCGCGTTAGGACACACTGCGGGGGCAGAACACAGCGAGAGAGGGGAAACAGTGAGTAACTCAGATACCACACCAAACCGAACCGACCGGCCATCGACCACTAACACGCCGCGAGCGATGATCCACAAACAGATCCTCGACGCCGCAGCATCAGACCCTGCGGCTTCGATGGGCGATATCGCCGATGCCGTCACCGGTGCGAACACCGGACTCGTCGAACGCGTTCTCGAAGAGTACGGGGATCCCGGGCAACCAGTTGAGGAGGGGTCAATGGATGGGGTTGATTCCGATTCCGATTCCGACTCCGGTTTCGATTCCGACTCCGGTTTCGATTCCGATTCCGGTTTCGATTCCGACTCCGGTCTCGATCATGATTTCCACTCTGAATCCGAACCGGATCCCGATACCGACGTTGCTCTTGAGAGGAATACCGACCTCCCGGATCCGGAAACACTCACCGAAGCACAGCTAGAAACGCTCTACGCAATCGCCGACCGACCAACTGCGACCCAGTCGGAACTTGCCACCCAGTTCGATATCACTAGCGCCTCAATCAGCCAACGGCTCAGTGGCATCGATGGGTTCGACTGGGCTGACAGAACGGCGTTCATTGAGGCGCTGTTTGACGCAGATACAGTGGATCGAGAAGCAGATTCACTGGCTGCTGTCGATGCTAGTGGGGACAACAGCGTCGTCGGCGATACAGCGAGAGCCGAACCCGACGGCGGACCGAAAACGCCAGTTGCTGCCCCTCCAGACGGAACGAATTCCCACCTCGACCCAGAGATCGATGTCGATGTCGAGGCCGAATCTGCTACCCAACGGCGTCCAAACACGGATGATTCACCTTCGGACACCGACACACAGCACTGTTCCTGTCATGGCCAGTTAGAGACGATTACAGCACGGATCGACCACCTTGACCGGCGGCTCAGAACCCACGCTGAATCTGATCCTGATCCTGATCCCGAACCGGAACTCGAGCCGGAACTCGTCCACAAAGTCGCCCATGCGTGTGTCACCGCCGACCACATTTCCACGGATGAGGAGTTACAGATTTTGCGGACGCTGATGAACCCAAACGGTAACTGATCGACGTTTTGGTGTGAGTTTGGACCCATAGCTAACGGACTGTTGCCACCCCTCGTATGTGGCCTCGAGTATGGCTCCCGCTTTCTAGCCTAGTAGCAAATGAATCATCGATGGCTGTCTTAGCCTAGTACAGGAACCGGACACTAGGTGTTGATAGAGGGTCTCAACTAGGACTACTAGTGTACGCTACTCGAGCGCAGACAAATCGCGATACCAGCGGCGACTTGAAATCAAGGTGGTGA
>LFCJ01000529.1_pt1 | contig 24072 bp, 24 predicted proteins | sample 643141 | NCBI WGS metagenome assembly LFCJ01 (sample SAMN03766243, study PRJNA286221) | soda lake metagenome | biome: soda lake; feature: Kulunda steppe; material: water; isolation source: sample B1-Br-g2 brine of Lake Bitter-1 | place: Russia: Kulunda steppe | collected 2010-07
ACTTCAGTGATGAGGATTAGAGTGGACGTGCTAGAACTGCATTAAATTAATAGAATTTCTTTCTTAATCATGCAAAAAACGCAGCGACACTGAATAAGAGAGCGTCCCTGAGCGGGGCTGTAGTTAACCGTATCTTAAAGGAAAATTGTTCACAGCGCGAATTTAACCCATTTTGTTCACAGCGAAAAATTTCAAAAAATTCGTTGTTTACATCCTTGAGAATTATTGTTCTTCAATTGCTTATTATATGGGTTATCATAATTAAATTGTACGCTTCATGAATAGCTGCAGGGCGCAAGTTGCATAGGCAACATAGGTGTCATAGATGCGGGGTTGGAAGACGATCTGTAGGGGCTGTAGGCACTGTAGTATTTGACCTGCAAGTGCAAAACCCGTAGGCGCTGCAGGCACAATGTTATTATAATTGTGTCATATAATTTTGTAATTATGTATTGCATTTGTTTTCTTAATTTGTGATGGAAGAGCAGACGCCTACAAAATATATTATGGTGCCGTTAGTTGTAACTACAGGATAGCGACACTAAACGTTGCTTGTATCATATATGGTATCATATGCACATATAAATCCAAATACCAACCAAATAGACGCGTGATCCAACCCTGATATTCCTGTCAATTGCAAATTACACTTTGGTTTACTTTTTGAATATGAGGTAAAAGCCAGCTATATTTATGTATGACGCCATGTGCTCTTGAATTTCCATAGGAATGCAAATGTATGTGGACAAAAGTCTCAGGAATAGCTGCTTAAATCTCACAAAGCAAGTGAAGTATAAGTATGAAGGAAGGATGCAATTGATCGATGCAAGCACTATTCCTTATAGCATTCAAAGTTTCTGTTTTGATTAAATTCTGTGAAATGCTGTCGTTGAAGCCCAAACTTTAGGTTTCAAGGCATGGCAACTCACGGATCCCTTGATCTCGTAATTCTTTCAGGTGATCAGCATATTCCACCTGGCCATACATTTGGAATGCCCTCCTTGCGGCCTGGCTACAAGGTGCGGTTACATGCTGTTTGCTACTTCAGGAAAGCTATGCACAAAATATCTTTAGCATATGTATTGTATTTTTGCATCAAAGGCATCCTTCATAATCTTAGGCTCCTGTACAGCTCATGCATTCATGTCACAAGGACGTGCATTCATATCTTTGCGACTTCAATGGAACTTACATGTAAGCCTTCGTTTAAAGCCTTTAAAATTCTGAGCATGTGCTTATCTTTCATGATTCAGCCTTACCATCCCATTCTGGGCTTGAATGCTGCTCTAAAATAGCTGCACACAATGTGGTGCTGCCCCCTCCATTGAGCCTTGTTTTGTGGCCGGGTGAAATGCAGGAGCCAAGCGTGGGTGAACTCATGCTATACAGCTTATCGTCAGAACAGCAGCAGCCTGACGCAAACCTGGGGAAAAGTCTACGAGAGGTGAGCACACTGACGATTGGTTGCAGGATCATGCAATATCACAGTCATTGAAGCGGTGACCTGGGGCTCTTGTCCACTCTCCCTTTGAACATATATTTCATAACATGACCAATTGCTGTCAGTGAGGCCTTTTCTGTCATATCCTACAGACATGATAAGATATGTTGTTGCAAGCACACTCAAACCATATTTCCCTCGTGTCCATCAGCCCATTAGGTTCAAACTTGTATTTGAATTTGTATTTACAGTGGGTCTTAAATATATGGCACCTAAGCTGTTTGAAAAGGGTTATATCGGATTTGAAGAAGAGGTTGCTGCTAAGCTGCAGCCTGTACGCTCATGTTCATGGGCAGGGATGGCGTAACATTGCACCTGAAAGTCGGACCTTTGGAACTCCTACCATACGTCTTGACCGGCCTTTACCAGAAAAGCGCTCTTGTGCTTCAAGCGTGAACTACGGCAATGAGCCTGATGCCTTGCAGGTAAGTTAGGGGATCAGCAATATTGTGATCATTACAGGTGAAAACAGTCGCCATCAAGCCCAATAGACCAGCCTAGACCTTGGCCAAGTATGTGTGGCTTCAAGCTTGCTGGAGAAGGGAATCCATGCAGTCATGGGTTTATGCCAAGACTGCTGCTATCGCTGAATGATAAACTGTGTGTCTTGGAAGTGTAAAATATAAATGTTCTGAACATTTATACGAGGCTTGTCACTGTGCAAGACCGAAAAATGTGCCCCCTTCATTTTCTGATACAGCACATTGCTACCCCTGATACTGGGATTGAGACTAAATAGCGTGCAGTCCATCAGAGGATGTGTGCACAAGATGCTCTGCATGCATGCAAGTCACACTGTGGCTCACGCATGCTTCTTGGCTAGGTTGATGCCTGCATTTCTGGGTCAGAGCCTGTTGAAGTGTTCATCAGATGTAGCAGGGTGGGCTTAATTGCTCCAATCTATCAAAATATTTTGTGTGCTTCCAATACGCTTAGATTGCAATGAATTGTTTGCACTGATAAGCTTGTCGTATTTGTCGATTGAAAAGGTATGCAACCTGTACTCCCCAAATTCTGAAAAGCTACTTGGCAAAGTGCACTCATGACTTGATGCAAGTGCAGGCAATCCACAGGCATAGTGCAACATTTTGCATTGACATTGCATAAACTTGGTTGGCCGTGTACTTGCATGCACAGTTACTCCGGCCACCTAAGTATGTGGAGAGGGGAATCAACGAATCTCACTTCATACAGGTGGGTAACTGAATTAACAACTCAATCCTCTTATCTTGCCGTTTATTTTAGCCATTGAGCATGCCATCTTGCAGATGCTCAATCTGGCTATTGCAGCTAAAAAAATCCATCTGATCTATAGGTGTCAGTAGGGTTTAGGGTATTGGCTTGTAGTGCTACATAAGGCCACGGTCACACACAATTTTCACTTTTTCTACGCGGAAGTGAAAACACTTGCGAAATTTGCCTGAGCGGAAAATTTTTCACTTTCAGAAAGAATTTCAGAGTGAAAAACTTCTTTGCGGCCACACTGGAAATTGTTTTCCTAAACCAACTTACTTCTAAGCATACTAGATTTTTCACTCTGCCTGCACTTCCCTCCCACACCCACCCCTCTCTTCCAGCATTGCTGTTAAAAACCACAATCTTATGTTAAGTAGCTCCCCAAAACCAGCAATAGGATTGAAAAAGCTCTTTGCGACAGGTCCTCAAGCCGCAGTGAGGCAGCAAAATGACACAGACTGCATTGTTCGTACCGAGCCTGCAATGCTGCAGACGCCCTCGCTTAAGCAACCAGCTCATGGCCTGCAAGGTCTTGCATGACAGTCAATTGACCCTGAGCCATCAGGGTAAAGTGCCAGGACGGAACGCTGAAAAGTTTGCAGAGCATGATTACTGCGGCTGGCGCACACTTGAAAACTAATCATGTTCCTCTGTGCATGTGGCCATGGTGCATCAGTCCTTGTCTTCCGTTGAGGGTATGTCCTCACGCATGCAAAGAAAGCCTTTCTTGTACGCAAGTGCTCCTCAAAATAACAGTCTTAAGGCCCAGGAAATATCAGCGATGACTATCCATCTCCTTTTCTGTTTGTCTGACATTCTTCACCACAAAAAGCACCCACAAATGTAAGCCTGGCTAACACATACATGAAACATCATCTCAGTGCACTGTCGGCCTGGAGATCACCAGCCAGTGATGCAGCTGCATTAATCACGTGTGTAAACCATGTAGGGAAACATTGTCTCCTCAGATATCCTCCCAAGGTTAATGTTCTTTCCGACATACAAAACCCCAAACAAGGGGTTTCTAGGGGTCTTGCACGATTGGGACCCTCCCTGGGGGCCTCCCCCTCAAGTGATTAAAGTGAAAAGTGCACTTTGTGTCGGGTGAAGAAAAAGTGAAACGAGCATCAGTGACAAGCCACGGGTGCCTCAAAGACAGATTTCTAAAGCAGCTACAGGTGCATGAGTGCGCAAGCAGCATGCAGGTAATCTTGAAGCTTCGTCTCAAGTCCCATAGCCAGAACTGGGGTCATTCAATTATAATCACAGGGGTTTAAGTGGCACAGTCAGTGCCACTGATCCAGCGTGGATGAAGTGCAATTTGGAACAATGGATCAATGCTACATGAGAAAAAACTATAAGGCTCAAGCAATGGTTTAAGTTAGTATAAAAGCAACGAAGGTCGAATCGCGAACCTTCAACCTGCAGGAAGCCTCGCAATTGCACTTCAGCGCAATCCGGGATCCATGAATTAAGGAAATTCCCCTGGGAAAATTCTTTTGTATCGATCATATATCATGCGTTCTAAACAGCGTAGGTTCCGTGCTGAAGCTTTGACCGGAAGCCTTGCAATGCACTTCAGCGCATTCCAGGATCCATGAATTCCATGGATAATTGAAAAATGAAACATGCGTTATAAGCAGCGTCTATTCCGTGCTGAAGCTCTGACCAGAAGCTTCGCGATTGTCGTCTCAGCGTATTCCGTATTCGTGGACATGATTTACACATGAATGCTGGACTTAAAAATGTTGTACTTATGACACGTTCTTAAGCAGTGTCTTGAAGTGCCGATCCGTGCATTATCCGTGGAATATCCGTCGTCCCGCAGAGCCCAGGTCCCGGACCTCTTCCAGGAGGCGTCAAAAATTAAATAATTTGTTTCCATGGAATTCTCGCGGCGTCAGGGCGCAGGGCTCTCCGGAATGTGAGAATCTGAGTGGTATAGTGACATATGCCTGGGGCCGTATGCCCGCGGCTTAGAAAACAATGTGTGCGACCGCGGCCTAAGGCTTTTAAGCGCTAAACATTTCAGGATATAAGATGTGCCAAAACTGTGTCCTGCTAATTTTTTCGGTTTGGGCTCCCCTCAAGGGAAGAGTTGGCCTGAATATATATTGTGTCAAGGTATAATAATTTTGTGTATGGGGAAAATACCTGCATTTGGCCAGGGCGCCTCAGGCTGTTCTGATGTTTGCCAACTAAGTCATGTCTGCAGCTGTGGTAGACAGGCTGGGCAAGCAGCACACAATGCCTTGGCCAGATGCAGTAGCTAGAGCTCAAGGCCAAGGAATGAGTGCAAGCAGCGCCAGGAGCAGCAAAGTGCAGCTTGAGCATGGCATCACGAGTGGTGCAGCTTTGCTGGCGCAGCATTCCCCTTCTCTCTCCCTCACCGGGGCAACCCTCCGCCTCACATATCATTAATGTACACAATGGCAACACTAGCGCACAAGCTATACTGGTATGTCTGCACACAAACACACATGCACGCACTAGTAATACTTACGCAGGCTTGCACACGCTTGCGCGGCTGTCCTATGGGCCCAAAAAGCGGTGACACATGTGTTCATGCCAGCAACAAGTGTGTAACCCATCCAGGAAGATAGCTGCCAAAATAGAGGTGCAGGGGTGCAGAGAGGATGGTGTACATGAGACACTTGGCCCTTACTGGCAGCACAGGTGCACCAAATATAGCACTGTATCGGACCTCACAACGCCATCAAACGCCACCAAGTGAATGTTTTCATTTTAATCTCTGAGGGGGTGCATACTCTATATCCCATCTGATGTTCAAGGTTGTTGATGAAGTTTGGGCTGGCAGGGGGTGATTCGGCATGCATAGCGCCTGAAATATAGTGCCTGCATGCTTGTGCGTGTGCGCGGGTCAAAAATGCCTTGGGAGACTCTATTATCATGATGCTGGGAGGTGTCAGGAGTTGACTAGTTAATAAAGTCTATAAAAGACTATGAATCGACCACCCACCCCCCTCGGCATGTAGGAAAAGTTTTATTTTGGCCGCAACCCACCAGGTTATGATTAAATAGCCTGGTCTTGTAAATGTTTAATCCAATCGAGCGCTGAATTTTAAATTGGAGCCTTTCATTTGGATTTTTTAATCAATTCCACCTTAACATTCTCCGCAGTTGCGCATAAAGGAGGATGTCCAGGCGCTGTGTGAGGAGGCTGAGATCCAGCTGTCCGGAGATCAATTTGATGCCATTTTTTCAATGGCTTCTGAGGCAGATGGTGAAGAGGGCAGATGCTGCATGGACACTTTTTTCAGGGCAAGGCACCGTTTTATTGAGAAGATGCCATAGGCTTGAACTTTGTTCTGGAAGTGTGGACTGAAAGAAGTCAAAGCAATTGTGAATATGCGCAACACAAGCGCTTTTTGTGTATAACGGAGTCAAACACACTAAATTGCTTGTCGTGTTGAAAGCAAGGTAGCCAAAAAAACTTTGTTTTGGCTTCTGGTGCAACACTGTGGCACCTATATATGTAGAACGGCAGAAGATAGCTGATTGAATGATAAAGCCAACTTTGAGATCCAGCGGCACTGCTCCGAGCATTGCACCCTGGAATGGCATTCCAGGGTGTCTATGTGCTGTTTCAAAAATATTGAAGCTGGCAAGCTTATGTGTCATGCACAGGTGCTCAAGAGGATTGGGCCACCGTCCAAGTAGGGAGTATTGCAATACAGATTCACCCTGCAAATGCTTGAAAGTGTTATGTAAATTCTGGCAGGGTTTACCACCAGCCTGGCCGTAAGGCTGATTGGTAGGTGGCTTGTCATCACCTGCCAAAAAGTTTTCCAGATGTCCAAAATGGAAATTTTGTTAATTTGCAAAAAAGTTAAAAGACAGCGTTAAGAAAAGATAAGACACCAAACAGGGACACCCCTGAGAGCAAACAGGCTGTCTGCGTGAAATAAGAAACTTCCGTCTTGAAGACTATTGTCACGCCAGACTATTGTCACGCCAGAGTCTGGCCAGATGCAGTGCCAGATTTATGCTGCATTATGAGCCGGAGGTTGGTTGAGTTAGTTGGAGGAGTATTTGATCCCTTGCTCAGTTCAGCTATAGCTGTATTTGAGCACGGCAAAGACGAACTCGCAGTTATACCTTGTTTGCTCCTAACGACCTTATAACATGTGCGCCAGGGAGTCGGCCCCCCTGGCCCTTTAGGGGCAACAGGCGTGGCAGCGCCCCGTCAGTCCAGTCCAGTCCAGTCCAGTTTTTTCGCCCTTGTCGGCCCGCACGTCGGGACCCCTGGTCTCAGTGACCGCAACTCGCCGTCAGCGGCAAACCAGGCACAGCCAAGCGTGCCAAAAAGCAAGTAAGTCGAGCACATGAGCGTAGAGATGAATGGAAAAAGGGGGAAGAAAGGGGCGCACCCAAAGGGTTAAGGCATCGACATCATGTCGATGATCGATTGCACCTTCATCTTGCACACACCCAGCCGGGCTGGTACGACTCCGTCCGTGCCTGTGCACTTGGGGATCTGCTTTACTCATTATGCTCTACTATGGGGCACCTATGCGTGATGAGGGGCAAGGCATATATTCGTTGCCGTCCTCATCAATTTGGCCCAACACTGCACCACCACCCAATTTGCTCAAATCAGTGTGTAGAATTATGGGCTTTTTTGGGTCAAAATATCTCAATGCTCTTCCTTCTGTGGCTAATTCTGCCTTCAGCCGGTCAAATGAATCTTAATCATCTTGCCCCCATTTCCAGGCTATATCATCCCTAAGGAGCTGGTTCAGAGGATAAGCAATGGTGCTGAATAAGGAAACATAGCACCTATAATAATTCAATAATCCCATTATGCTTTGCAGTTCGCTTAAACCCGTGGGTTCAGGCAATCCTCGTATGGCTAAGATTTGTTATGGCCATGCTGCGAGTCTAATTTGGATGCAGCAGTCTCTCGGCGTGACACTATCCCTCGGAGGAAAAAAATAGGTTCAAAATGGGACATTTTTGAGTCCAGTTTGATTTTGGGGGCAAGCCTGGAAAATCCCCCAGTCATGCGGATCGAATAACAGTCATGCAGATTGAATAACAATAATAATCAAGTAGGGACAAAAACCAAGAACCGCAACATCTGGAAAAACGCACAAGATTTGAATTGTGCGCAAAGCCTGCTCCGTTTAAAAACGTTTTTCAGGTCTCTCAATCATATTCCCGCCAGCTGCGCTGCAAAATTGAGGGAGTGACCGTGCTGGGCGTGACACTTTTGCTGTGAGCTTAAGAAGGGTGCAGGCAGGTTCCTCAGTAGTTGAAAAGTCCCTGCACTGCAAGCATATGGCATAGCTTCAAAACAGGGGTTTAGGGTTAGGGGGTGTACACAAAATGGGAAACCCCGCGCTGCCTGGGGTGGCGCGGGCCCCCCTCCCGCTGCGCTCCGTTCCCGCGCCTTGGAACAAGCTGTCACAAACAGATCAAAATGAAGGCATTAAATAAAACATGAATCAAAAATCTTGAGGTGCACACACACAATGAGAGAGTCATAAGATCAATGCATGAGCTGTTCTTAGGAAGCGGAGATGAAAGTAAAAGGCAGCGTTAGACATCTCCTGGCTCGGTTGAAGAGTGGCTGATAAGTGGCTAAGACAATGTCAGCCGCATTTAAGACGCATGCGGCTGAATCAGCCGCTATCAGTCGCATTCAGCCGCAGGTCGACCTGCAGAGTTGTCTTTTGAAGTACGTTCTTGCTTCTTAGTATGTTAGAGACACTGGCAGGCCTTCCTTCATCAATTTATAAATCACCCATCGCCGATCGATAGGTCCATGAAAAGAAAAGAAATCAAAAACAAAAACTACGCAAGCAGCAAAAAGCTCCTCACATCAATTAAGGAAAAGGGGCAACTTGGGAAGAAAAGCCCCTTCGCCAGAAAAGAAGAAAGCAGTCAGTGAGGATCAGGAGGGTTGCGGGAAATATTGGTATAGGTCCATCTAACCCTTTGCTAAGCTTATTATTCTAAATTAAGATATTTCTTCCTTACCAAACCGATTTCTAAAAGCATCAGAGTGGCATCAGGCATGCTGCATTATTTATTGGCTAACTGCTGAGCCTGAGGACTCCCAGAGCCTCTTAAGCTCCTGATCAGAAGCTCATGAGCTCTATCTGCTCAGCCTCGAGGCCCACAGAAATTGTTCATAAATAGCATTCGGAATACCATTCAAAAACACCAATTCAAAATACACCATCATAAATGGCTCACCAACTATACACAAGTCTAAGATAGTAGATTGATAGTATAATATGAAGGAAGAGGATCAGCGAATTGAACTTCATGGAGCTCTTGTCTTTTAAGCAAATGCACAATTTGGTCACAGGTATACCAGAGTAACTCCTTAATTATAATGCATAGCTATATACATAGCTCTATTACAGTAGCAATAAAGTGCAAACAAACATTTTGAAATTTCACAAACAAGTGTTTGAATAGTCAGTAGATTGGCTGCAGCAGCATTCTTACACTTCCTGGTCTTCGTTTGAATGTCTTTCAACAGTTGCTCAGGCAGATCTTTAAATGGATCTGAAATCAAGTAAATGTTGACCTGATCAGTTTGATTATATGGGATGATTATATCATATTAGCCATGACTACTGCTCGTCATTCCAGTGATAATTCTCACATATGCTCATCATAACAAGCTTACTGATAGCATACTTAGCATTTAGATATAGTGATAAGCTGGAAATGAACCTGGCGTACATGTATGTTGTAAAGATATATCATAATGATATCATCATTACAATCATCGAAATTATGCAAGGGACGCATGTAATTACCTTATCATATATAAGGTATTACCTTATTGTATATATTATTACAATTGCCTTACTATAATAAGGCTGGTCCTTCTCAGAAAAAGCAGAAGCTGATGTTTCTTAGGAAGAACACATGTCTATGCCAGCTTCAAGAGGGCTTGCACACCATGCATAATCGTAATACAAGGGGAAGTCAGCGCATCACAGGTTAGTCTAAGTGTAAAAATACCTAGACTTCCTGTCTGTTATGACTACCAGACCTGTCTACCAGAACTGTTCAAGACCCTCAGACCTCCAGTACATATTATCCTGGAACAACGGTGCTTTTCAGCACCACTATCTGTTGGTTCTTCTACATTTTGGTATCGGAGCTGGGGCGTCCTCCGGCCCCACGCTCTCGCGCATTCATGATGCCTCCGAAGAGCCCGAGGGGGGCGACAGACCAGACGCAGCAGAATGCTGCAAGACAGACTCAGGCGCGGGAGCAGACCTGCCAGCAGCAGCAGCAGCAGCAGCAGCAGCAGCAAGAGACCGGCAGAGAGGCTGACCAGCAGAGACCTGCTCAGACTCCTGCTGGCAACTTGGGGGAAGGGCGTGCGCCCCTTCTACCAGAGGAGCAATTCGAAGCTTATCATTCAGACTTAGTGAGACGTATAGACTTGCTCAGCTCTGGAAAGACGGACTACTCCTAGAGATAGGGGGTTCAATCCCTGAATCACAACGATAGACTTGTGCATCTGGGGCTTCTTGCGCAGCATGTGCGGGGAACAAAGCTGAGCCCCGGCAATATCCAGCGGCTGCGGCATGCGTTCGGACCAGACCTTCCCGTTCGCGGGGCCTGTCCGCATATCCTGGTCACAGACCAGGACCAGACAGACATCGAGGCACTCCTAGACCCGGTCCTGCCCAATGGAGAGGACCTGGACCAGGAAATGACTGACCAGCAGCTGGCAGAAGCTACCCACGAGGAACTCAACCAGCCTGCAGCTGCTCAGACAGACTCACAGACTCAAGCACCACCTTTAGGCACAAGTGCTCCGGCGTTTTGAGACGCCGTGCTTTAGGCTCTTAAGCAGTGCTACCTACGCTCACATCAATGCACAGTCAAGGTAGGCTCCCCCCTGTGCAGACACGTGCAAGACAAGACGTGCTGGGTTTGCGCGGTTCTCCTGCGCTTGACCTATGTGCTCCTTCTCCTAGACATGTCCAGACAAATAGACCCATTACTGCTTCACCCAGACCTGCCCTGAGACCACTGCGCGGTTTGCTGAGAACCCACAAAATGCGTAAGACTCACGACTCAGACCTGCAATGTGCACTGACAAGATCTGGTCTAGACTTCACATGCACCTGCTCCTCCACTCACAGCGGTGGTCTCCCTGGCATTCAATACCACCCCTTCTCCCTCAGACACGCCTGGCTTTACAGCTGAGCGCTGGCTGCACAACGTCAGACCAACATTAGACAAGGCAGCTCGGGCACAGAGTTTAGGCACGTTCCTGAGCGTTGTGCTCAAGGGCGAAGCGTTTCTCTGGTTGTCCGACCTGCCAGGAGAGCCAGAGCTAGACCTTCAGACATTCCAAAACCTCTTCCTGGAACGCTGGGGAAACATGGTGCGTTTCAAGCCTCATGAGGCCAGACAAGCCTTTCTAGAAAAGAAGGTTGTGCAGAAAAGAACAGACAATTTGGCAAAATATTATGGGCAATCTATGAGTATGGTGAAGCGGGCAGAAGACATGTCCATGACAGACCACATCACATGGTTCATTGACGGTTTGCACCCAGACCTTATCAGGACTTGTGCAGTGCAGCCCAATGGTCAACCATGGCAGAATGTGACAAACTTGGCACACTTTGCCTTGGGAGAAGAAGCACGCATGAAGGCTACGCGCACAGCGTCTCATCGTGCGTCTATTGCACGCATTTCATGCTCGCAGCGGCCTCGGGACAGACAGGGGGGAGGGAGACCTCCGTCACTCCAGGAGACGCGCAGCAGACAAGACTCAAGGGCAACCTGCCAAGACACAGAAGACGTTCAAGACCTCAGTGCAGGGCCCACATACATCCAGACAGTTTGCGCCTGATCGCTTTGGGCCTCCCCAAGCGCGCGACCCCAGGTTCCCGCATCTCACAGAGGTAGCTCCAGGTTCCCGCACCTCACGGAGGTAGCTGTGTGCTACAACAACCAGGAGTGCCTAGACTGTAGACAGCGCGCAGATAGACATAGACCAGGGTGCTTGAGGGACCCTCGCAATCATAAGGAATAGGAACTTGCCTGCTGTGCACGTGGTGGCTGTGGCTGTAGGAGCAAACAGACTAATTTGAGCCAACAAGACCGCAACAGATCAGCAGCACGATGTAAGAGAGCTGCTTCACTATGGTTCCCTTTAGACCAATGCACCAGACATGCACAGCAGAATTAATTCTGCTGAACTTGCTGCTATACAAGATACGCTAGGCGTCCAATTCACATTGGATGCTTATTGCGAATTTGCAGAGTCTTCAAAGACTCTGGCTCAAATAGACTTTGCCACCAGTGTTGTTCACCAAGCAGACCATTTCAAATACAAGACGCAGCAGGAGAGGCTACTTGGATGCATCCTCCCTATTTGCACGTATCCCAAGCTCAGGCTCTCCGCCAAGCTCTAAAGGTGGTCGGAGTGCTCTGCTGCGGCCCTGCTGATGTCAAACCTTCGGGCGCAAGCGCCCTCCACCGGCATCCCCGGCAACAATTTGTAAGGTCTAGGGTGAGTCAGAGCATGGTAGACATGCAGGGCTCCTCGACGAGGAAGCTCCTCTTTTTTATAGGCCTGCGTTGTCTCTTCTGGCAACTCAAGTCTCTTCCGCATGAGCGGTGCAAGGTGTGACATTTCAGACTATGTAAAGACCGTAATCCCCAGACATGCACCTGCATGTTATTAGCCTACCTAGAATTCACAGTGCCCCTTGGTCTAGATATCTGGAAGGGATGCAGTGCATACAAGAATTCGCCACAGGCAGCAGTCCTCGTACACTGCTAAATTCAGACAGACAAGACATACAGACAAGACACCCTTGCAAGCGTGGTTTGAGGGACCAGGTCCACCTGGACCTCCTCCTTTGTGAGCCAGCATGCACCCTACAAACATGTTCTTTGATGCGCGCGTAGATGGTGCACAGAAAATTGCAATGATGGACTCTGGATCCTCACAAGTGTTTATTAGCAGAGCTCTTGCAAAACAGCTCAAGCTGCAGACCACCCAATTGCGCTTGCAAGTCCGTGCTGCTAATATTAGATTAATGGTGAACCAACAACTGCTCTTCCAGTTGCAGGCCGCATAACAGTTTCCATGGACGGCATAGACACTCAGGCAAACGCATATGTGTTACCGACTCTTATGGAAGGTGTGAACATCATATTGGGTGAGTCATGGCTGATGCATAGAGCACAACTTGACTGTATTGCCATGCACTGCACATTACTGGCACCAGAATGGGCAATCAGACACATCAGACCAGTGCCACATCTCGGCGCTGGGCATGCGCTCTCACCAGCCGCAGTAATTTCAGACACCAGGAGGATTGAGGTTATTTCTGCGAGGCAAGCAAACAAGCTTTGCTCACAAGGTTGCAATTTTTTTGAAATCATGGTGCGCGCTGGCCACACGCAACCACCATTTACTGCTGCCCATGCCTATGAGCATGCCGTCAGCAAAGACCAGACCAATGCCGGCAAAACTCAGACAAGACACAGACCAGACCCAAGACAAGACAGAAAATCCAGATCTGGTAGACTCAGACACTGCAACCTCTCCTCAACATAACCTCATTCCTGAAGACAGACTGCGCGCGCTTATAGACCAAAACAAAGACACACTTGTAGACGAATTACCTCCTGGTTTCCCACCAGACAGAGACGTGCCACACACATTATTCACAGAGCCTGACAAAGCCCCTCCATGCAGACCCATGTACAGGTTGAGCCCCAATGAAATAAAAGTAGTCCAGCGCCAGGTAACAGAGATGCTGGCCCGCAGCTGCATAACACTAAGCACATCACCCTATGGTGCACCTGTGCTTTTTGTGCAAAAGGAAGACGGCTCCCTACGCATGGTAATAGATTATCGGGCCCTCAATAAACAGACAATTACAAACCGCTATCCAATCCCCCGTATTGATGACTCATTAGACAAAATGCAGGGTTGTAATGTATTTTCAACCCTAGACCTTTATGCGAGGTATAACATCAAATCAGAATCAGACCTGAGGATTGCCCAAAGACCGCCTTTAGAACTCCCTTTGATCATTATGAGTTCAAGGTGCTTCCATTTGGTTTGGCAAATGCCCCTGCCACTTTCCAAGGGCTCATGAACAGAGTTCTGGCCCCTATCAAAAACTTTGCTGAGGCATATACGGACGATTTCATTGTCCACTCTAAAGACGCTCAGCAACATGAAGACCATCTGTGGCAATTGTTTGATTTGATGCGCCAACACTGACTTTTTGCCAAGCTCACCAAATGCACATTTAACAGACCTTAAGTTCATTGTTTGGGGCATGTAGTTGGCAGACATGGACTTTAAGTAGACCCAACTAAAATTCAGACAGTGGCAGGGTGGCCAACACCAACAGTCGTTCACAAAGTGCTCCAATTTTTTGGCCTGGCAAATTATTTTAGAAATTCATACATCATTATGCAGACATGGCTGCGCCACTGCAGCTACTGACAAATAAAGGCCAATTCTTCATTTGGGGCGAAGACCAAGGACCAGGGTATTTCACAAGCTCAAAGCTGCACTCTATGCTGCACCTGTGCTTGCGATCCCAGACCTAAACAAACCCTTTGAGGTTCTCAGTGACGCGTCGCTCTTGGGCATAGGTGCAGTGCTTATGCAAGACTGTAGACCCTGTGCATACACCTCCAAGAAGTTCTCTCCCGCTGAGAAAACTTACCATACAACAGACCAATAATTTCTGGGTGTTTACAGAGCCCTCTCTGAGCGGCGGTGCTACTAAGAAGGTACAGACTGCACAGTTGTCACAGACCATAATGCCCTTAATTCATTTGCCGAAGCAGCCCCGACTGAACAGACGCCAGGTACGATGGCTCGAATGTTTATCAAGGTTTGAACCTGGCCTAAAATGGCGCTACAGACCTGGCAAGACGTTGGTCTAGACCCTATCAGCAGAAATCCTGCTCTGGGCTTTGTATACAGCATACGTATGCTTCTGTTGCAAGACATTTTGCTGCCCCATGTGCCCCTAAAATATTATTATTGTGGTGCCAAGACGAGACTTACATCAGACAATCAGACAGACCTATGCCATAGACCCTGGACTAGGGCCAACAAGTCCAAATTCCGTAGACAACAAGACATGTACACAGTTGCAGATGAAATTGTGGTACCAGACAACAAAGACAAAAAGGCGCAGATTATTTTTCTGCACCATGCAACACCATATGTGGGGCACAGAGGCAGGAAAAAGACGCTTGGAGCAATTGAGCAGACATTCTGGTGGCCTTAAATGCACCTAGACGTGAAGCGCTATGTAGACACATGTGACGCTTGCCAGTGCAACAAGCACACCAATATGAAGCCCGCAGGACTGCTGCAACCGTTACAGCCACTAAGCAGACGTTGGGAGCATGTGACAATGGACTTTATAACTCATCTGCCAAAGTCCTCCAGACACCATGATGCAATTATGGTATTTGTTGACAAGCTCTCAAAATTTGTGCGCTTTGCTCCCACGACCACAGTCGTGTCCTCAGTGGATGCAGCCCACATATTTGCAGACAAATACCAATGTCTTCAACTGTCAAATACCAATACAAATGTCTTTTTACACTAAGGCACATGCAATGCTATTTCAAAGTGCTGTTTGAAGTTCCTGTTGCATACCAGCACTGCTATGGTATGGCATAGTAAAAATGCATGGTTCATAAAAAAAATGGGGTTGGATACTTTAATAGAAAGTGATATTTTTTAGGCATGCTGTAGCATAGCTGCAGCGTGCAACCCTGGAAAACGCCTGCTTACTGCAGATGCATAATGCAGCATAAGCTAATCATCAGGGTAGATTAAAATGCAAGGATTGGTTTTTTTGCTGTGCGCAGGATTAAGAAGACATTCTGGAAATGTGTTTAATGCTGCTTAATTACTCTTCTGTTGCTGCAATGTCCCTTTGCTGCTGGATGAAGTTGACTTAGATCTCGAGGTTGACTTATGCCTGTTTTATATAAAGATTTTCATTGAGGTCATGCACCCACAAGCCTGAAGAATAGTGATGCAGGAGGAGAGTGCATGGACCTCACCTCTGGTAACAGGGATACCCTTTCCTTTTTGAAATCTCTTATCTTCAAGATGTTTGGCACTGGCACCACAGTTGTTCTGATCTCCCGGCTGGAGTCTGAGCAACTTGCTGCTGGTCAGCGTCACTGCCGGTATTTTGCTGCTGCTGCTGCTGCTGCTGCTGCTGCTGCTGCTGCTGCTGCTGCTGCTCATGACTGCAGCTGTCTTGGAGTACTATGCCACGTCTGTTTTGTCATTTCTTCAGGATCTTTGGGGGCATTTTGCACGTGAGCGTGCGGCATGAGGACGCCCCATATTCATGCCAAGAATCCAACAATTGGTGGTGCTTAGAAGCATCGCTGGTCCAGTGTGATATGTGCTGGAGGTCTGAAGGGTCTTGGTCTGGTAGACGGATCTGGTAGTTATGACAAACAGGAAGTTTTTGTTTTGTTACACTGTCCGTTGAAGAGTTTAAAGGCGAATAAAACACTACCTAAACACATGGAAACAAAAGCAGGCCCCTGATCCGTCAAAAACAAGGATAATGAGAAGGACAATGGCTTTACTCCTTACTCATGAATCAGGCTGCTTTTCACAAATGTACACGTTATTGAGCAAGTAAACGTCCACAGGCCTTGATGAAGTGATCACCACATCACTCACTCACTGAGTGAAGTCCTAAGCATGCTCTCATTAATTGCCAGCCAAACTGTACACAAGCTCTTTACAATCATGCGATCCCCCGGATTTAACCCAGAAGCCTGGAGACAAGCAGACTGCCTCTCAAGAGAGGAAAGGGGGATAAAATTTGTTCTTAAGGAACTGTAGGTCTGGCCATTACTCTGTATAAGCTCTGAACATGCATGGTGACAATCACTGTATCATTACACAAGCATAGAATTAAACTGCCAACTCAGTACCAGCAAGGCAGGCTTAAGAATATAGAAGCTTACGGTACACCAACTTTAGAATACCATAGCGGTTCTAGAAAATGTTAAATTTTCCAGACAGGATAGGTGCAGGCTGAAAGTGGACTTCACCTCTGCGTTCAAAACAACAGCCTGAGACCATGATAGGATCATGTATGCCCTGGGCTTCCCCACAGATGCCATAGAGGTATTTAAGGAACTGTACCAGAGTGCCACAACCCAGGTCAGCGTGCCCTAGGGAGGACAAAAGGCTGTTGGAAGAGAATTTCAAGGAAATTTTTGGTCCCTTGTTCTCTCCCTCATGTACAAGGAACAGCTTTGGAGGTGGCTCCAAGCGGAAGGATGTGTCTTAAGCCATGCCTGCCTTATTGCTCTGTGAGCCTAGAAAACAAAACATCACTGAACCATAAACTAAGCAATAGCTTTCTTTTCAAAGAACCTCCTACAAATCCTTCAAAGGTTATGCAAGCTGAACAAAGTCAAGCTATGCAGATTGGCAGGAAACATTAAAGCCCACCTTTAAGCTGTTTAAGGATTGTGTGCCTAATTCATAAAAAGCTCAGCTCCTTTTTTTAGATATTGACACTGTCTTGTGCTTGTCTTTGTGCTCTGAGGAGCACCCAGCAAGTAGCATACTCCCTCCCCGGCGACCCATGGCCCAAGTAGGCTGGCCTTGGCTGCCTGGCGAGCTTGGCCAGGCTGACCTCCCATCTTTCATTACATGCCTCTCTATTCTAAATCAAATGTATCATTAAAACAGCCATAATGCCTAGCCCCAGCTTTAATCTGAAAACAGGAGGCTGCGTCAAGCAAAACAATGGTGTAGACAGGGCCAATTCCACAGCTCTTATCAGAGAACGCATATAAACTAATTCGGTGCTTTTCTGTGAGTGTGGAATACTATATATGTTGTGCTGAGGCACTGATAAACAGCCAGAATCATACCACTTGAACACATATAAAGATGACCAAGGCACTACCGTTAAACAAATTTAAAGAACTTGGTAGCTGCCGCCAGTCCAAAAAATGGTTAGACTGTAAGCTGAGCGTGCACTAGTTGCTGAGCAAATATATATCAAAACTACACAACTTTCTGGGGAAATGAGGATTTCACAAACAAGCTTAAAAAATATTGCTGCTTAGAGCAAAAAATGGCAAGAGCAATCAAACAGCAATGTTGATTGCACACTTGATCTGCAATTCCTCATATTGAGCTTAAATACTTTCCTTGTTGGAGTCATGGGGACCATCTACCAATGTCATATCGAGCTATCCCCCAGCAAACTTGACCTGGACCGGCGGGAAGTAAAAACAACTAAAATAGACCTTGACACCCATTCAGTTCAATACGTAGCAAGTCATACTTACAAGTAGAAGAATGAAGCAACATTCTGACATGGACTTTCTCTTGCGTTTTGAATCTGTGCGTCAGGGCGTTTATCATGACTATACTTGATCAGGTGCACCAGTCTGCATCGACCCAAGCCTATCTAAGCAGTATTGAATCCGTGAGCCTTCTGTGGACAGTTCTTGATTCTCCTTATAGGTTGTGCAAACGTGCCTTCTCGCATCCCTGTAACCTTAAAATCCGTTTGAGCTTGCTAGAAGTGTGTTCTCCAGCTTATTTACACTGTGCACCAAGACACCATAACTGGCAAAATGCATCGAAGACAGGTCAACCAGTATTGCTTGTAAACTGTCTAGTGCCCCACCATTACAAGCTGATAAGGCCACACATCTAGAATTCCTTCTGAGAGTTACACTTAAATGAAGAGGGGGCGCCAATGATGAGGTGAGGCTGCATCTGCCAATGGAGGTCAGCTTTGCTGGCACCAAACAATTGTTTGCAAATAAACAAGGTGCAAGTGCTTAAGAAGCAAGGAGATCTTCTTAAACTTTCAGCACAGCAGGCCAAGTACTCATGTACAAAAATAGCTTTTTAGCTTTGTTTGTGTACTGCTGTTGTGCCTGACTTCTAACTCTGGGTCAGCTTGTAAATTGGGTCGAGGGTAAAAGCTGATTTGCATGCATGTAAATTCCTGTAAGGTCGGGCCCGAGGCTTTGTGCTTTGCATGGGGGTGCTAGGCCATGTGGTGATGTCACGCTCGCCCGGACATCTACAGCATCAATCTAGCGAGCAAACACACTCTTAAACAGATCATTCTTGAAAAGGCCTTGCAGACAACCTCGCACAAGGGCGCTCTATGGGGCTTTGAAAGCTGTAAGTCATGTCCCAAGCCCCGAAAAGGTTTGCATTTTGCTTGCTCCCCGCGTAGAAATGCTATAAATGGTATTTTTTTTTTAATCTAAACAAGCTTGTTTCAAAAGATAGATACAACTTGTTTATTTTTAAAACGGTTTTATATCTGCAGCATGCGTGCATAAGCTGCTGTGGTATCAAACCTGGATTAAACAGCCACTAACCCACTCCAGATTATTTACCATCAAAACACATGATTCTTTTTCAAAGTTTGTGGATCATGAAGCAATTTTTTGGATCATGAAACTTTGCAGGTAAAGGATTCAGTGGCTGAGGTTCAGTGACCACGGTTGGTGAGATGACAAATTTCCATTCCTAATCCCCAGTCACGCTAGGCCAATTCACCCCCCTGCAACTCAATTTCTGGGACCCCCCCCCCCAAAAAAGGCAAGCCGCATGTACGCGTGCATCAGTCACAAACCGATCCTCTTGAAACAGGGAAGTCTAAACCAGGATTGCTTTTTAGGTATGGTGATATTGAGGACCAATGTTTCATTTTTTTACAAGCCCAAAATATTTACATCAACGAAGACTGTGCACCTTAAGGTACAAGCTTGTGCGGTATCCCCACGAGCGAATTTATTCTGCGTCTGTCTGGTAGGGGGGCCTGGGACAAAAGTGTGGTAGGGGAGTACAACATTGGGAAGGTTCAGCAGGACGACCCCGCCCATACGCGTGCCTGTTGGAAGTCCCTCTTTTGACAGCAGTGCTTTTGGGGGCTGTGCTCAATGCAATTTTATAGGTGCTCATAATGAAACACATAATGAACACAATGAAACATAGGACACATGGGCTTCGCTGTGAGGGAAGTGGCGGGGGCACGTTCATCGTGCTGACTGATAAATATTAGTCCATATATGTCCAAGCCATGGATGTGTGTCTCTTTTAAGTGATTGCAACAGTAGAGATGTTCTCCTCGGAGTAGGAGAGTTGTATTCAAACATTACTAAGTAGAAAACAAGGTGCATTGCATGAGGTACAACCACATAAGCTACAAGCTGCGCTCCTTGTGCATGCATGTGCTCTTCCACTTCCACACGCATCATCACGGACATTCCCCAATTAGCAGTGGTCCGCAAACTCTCCAAGCACTAACCCACCCTCGACACTCTAATGTGGGACAACAGGAAAGGCAACTTGTCAGCACAACTGGACAGGCAACCTTGGATTTTGCAGGCCTGCAGCTGCTGGCACGACACTGGTGCCCCCAAATGCTGTGCCCCCTACAAAGATACAAAAGGAGACACAGTTGACTCATTTATTTGCAATCAACTGCAGGCGGTACAGCTGCGGCTGTCCTTCCAACCACACGCATGCCGCCCACACTTAGTTCCAAGCACCTTGCACTCGCTACTTCCATGGATCAACATACAAATGCCCATCCAGGCTAAAGAGATCATCCAGTACTAGAGAAGGACTGCATCCAGGATCATTAAATGAATGGATTATTATAAGAAATATTTTGAGAAATCGTCCAGCTTTGTTGCATCTGCGATGTGCTGACCGTAAATGTATGCTGTAGATCTGTTCTTCCCTACTCGGGGATCAGGTTGCAGCCTTTACATTGCCGTGGTGCTGTCCCTGGCCCATACCATTTCAACAGTCAACGCTAGGGACAGTCAGCACGTACCAGAAACAAGGGGGGCCTCGCGTGTTTCTCTCATTGTGAACACTGGCCAATTGTTGCAGAGCCATCAGCATGGTGTGGGAGGTGAATGGCCCTGTCCAGAGACCCTCTTGTCGACCAGCCATGGCAGACACCTCCTGGGCAGTCACAGAGTTGCAGGCGTGGGCGTGGGCATCTTTGTGTTCTTCCTGTTCCTGTGAGTTCCTACACAAATATTTACCACTTCTTGTCACTGCACGTGTTGAAGGCTGCCTCATGCAATGTACAGCAGTCCCGATCAGCTGCACCTGTGCATGCTTTGCATCAACTGTTGTACTTATCATGCGCAGGCAAGCTACTTACAGATACTTGCCTGTTGCAGTCCAACTGCTTAAAATTGTGTCTGACTGTCACCTGTACGAAGGGCATTTTGCGTGGTGCTCTGTCTGGTAGGCACAAGAACAAAAATGCCATGGTGAGTGCAACAAATTTCATGATGCGCAAGTGGTGAGTAACATACATACATATAACATGGAAGCAGCCTGGCACTGCTGATAACTGGTAATTTTATTGTAAGGATGAAGGATTAAACATTGAAGTAAGTGACTTTTCCACCAGGCACAGATGCTGGCAACTTGTGCTTAGTTGCCTGTTGAGGCCCAGCACCAGGCTAGTTGAGGGAATTCTCGAAGAATGGTAAATCACATTGTCTTTAAGCTTAATGGCTGTGGATAGATTGCTAATTCTTCGTTATTGACCGCAGAGCAGTAACTGCTGGTCGTCCCCACCACTGGGTCACCCCTTTCTTAGGCAAACGTGGCCAAATAGGCCTCTCAAGGCACAATTTTGTATCCAACACCGTTTCCTGACCTAAGCACACCATTGGATAGCTTATATTTTTCTGGTTCTGATGGTGGTCTTGGGGTCGAAATTGGTGCGGTGAATGGAAGGCAATTTCGGAAAAATGGTATGTAAAGTTGGAAGAGTGCGCGCTGTTTCCCACTCCAAGCCCCAAACTCTGAGCTTGAGATGCCTGCAGATGTGTAAAATTGGGCCGCACATCCTGTGTGGATTTGGGCTCTCGGAAGCTCTCCCGTTGAGCTGTGCACTCAAAAGAGGCAGATGTAATGCAACGTTTTGGCCCGCCGCTTTCCACCCACACCCTCGATCGCCTCCATTTTAAATTTTTTTTTAGGTTTGATTTAATTGGCCGCAACCCTCAGACTTGGTCTGGCTTGAAAGCATGCATGTGTTGCGGAGTTATTGCATTTCCTGTGTTTGGACCCTTATCCGGTTGCGACAGGGTCACCCACGGAACACACCTTCCCGACCGCCTGCGCCTACTCCAACTTCGCAGCATCAAATCATCATGCAAGAGCAGCTAAAGTCCTGGAAAGCGGCTGGATTGAAGCGAGTTTGGGGATGCATTTGCCTGCCAAAAGGGTGCAAAATGGTGCCAGAATGACCAAAGGCGCGCACGCCGCGCCCCACCTCGCATTTTCTCATACAGCCTGACTTTTTATGACGTATGTACATGTTGTGCATGGTTGGGTCGGGAAATGGGGCCAGCAAGTGGGCGGAAATGCTAATTGGCCATGTTTGGGGGGATTCAGTGGTGGGGACGACCTGCTAAAATTCAGGACTGTTTTATTTATGCAACCTTTGTCAAAATAAACATGCCTGTTTGCCTGCAGGGTTGTATTCTCTGTATCGACAACAATCTTGGTGATTGTTGTCCTTGCGCTTTTTGCATCACCTCGAGGGGAGGCTCCTGAGCCCCCAGACACGGTGGGTCTCCTAAAATATATCAGCAATTTCACACTCCATATATCACCCATCGGCAAACATTTTAAACCCTTGCTCATCCATTAAAGTTGGGTATACTGAACTCAGTTGCTGGGACGTGCAGGTCTATGATAGTTCAGCCCGAACATTGTTTTGCAGGGTATACTTGGTGTTAAGTTGGAGCAACACAGGGCGCTCTTCAGTCATTGTTCCTTTTTTTGGTTTGTTGATACTGTGCTTACATTGAAAATGACTCTCCACAGTTGATTGTAATTTTTAATGGGCAGTTTCTGTACGTCAAATGGCGAGAAAAGTATGAATAATGTTTTGAATTGTTTTATGTGTGTGTAGGCCAAATTGCTTATCAGTCAAGAGCTGATGATTCAGCATGACAGATAGCGCCTGCTTTCATGCAATTAAGGAGGAACATTGGGTTTTGGTAAATATTCAGTCTTTTGCATGTCTTATTTTGCTGCGGGTACGTTCTGCAATACAATCTTGTTTAGGGGATAGCTTCCCTGCACTCCAACTACATGTTCACTTGAGCTTGGCTAACAATGGGCCATTCTCTCTTCCTTTCAGGTGTGCCATGCCTGCTTTGCCATGCTCATCATGTGCTATCACGTTTAAGTCCCATGCCTCAGGCCTGCATACTTATGCTTGGTTGCAGGGGTACGACCAGACAATCGGCGGCTTGATCACAGTCATGGTGCTCTTGTGTGTGGGGATATTAGTAGCAGGGATTGGCGTCCTTGCCCTTGTAGCCTCTGAACAGCACTTTGCCCGTCCGCTGTCATACCATCTTGACATAGACCAACGATACCAGTGAAAGGTGGAGAGAGAGTTCCAAGCTAGGTCTCATGGCAGCAGGTTATGTGCAGCTTTTTCCCCATGTCATTTTCTTTGCCTTGCCACTTTGTACTGACAAAATTACCATAGCAAGGCTTGTATCTGAGCTTGAGGCAGACACAACAGACAGAACAGCATTTAGTGAGGGGTTGAAGGGGCCTCTGAGGGTCGAAGCTGGAAGGAAGTCAAAAAGAGATCTGACAGGTAGTCCTCTACATAAGCTCTGGGGCTGTGTGAATTATATGCACTTCTAAATACAGCTGCAAAACATGAAGCCAAATGCACTTGTGTCGTAACAGGCAGCTGTTACTTGCTCCTGCTCACAGATAAGGAGATAAATACAAGGGGTGTGTAACAGGGGGAGTGCAATAAGTGTCTGGAACTTTTTGGGCAGCCTGAGGTTCCCCAGTAATACCCAGGATGCCGGGAACACAGAAGGAAAGCTAAAAAGCATAACACCTTGCATCCTGACTAGCCGCTTCATGCCATGGAATTTGGCCTCATCATGCAAGGTGGAATCGGATTGTAAATCTAGGAATATCGACGTTGTGGATCACACAGAGCACAAAACTTTTTTTATTTGTTTGAAATTTAGCACTGGAAATTTAGCGCTGGAAAAAGAATGGGATGTAAGGGTGCAGAGTTGGGAAGACGTGCATTTTGGTCGTGCAGAGTTAAAGCTGGCCCCTTTCAGACCCTTGTATCATTCTCTTGAACTTACTTAGGGTTACCTGTAAGTTTAAAGTTTAAAAGGGTTAACCGCCAGCCAGATCGTTAGGCTGATTGGTTTGTTGCTGGTCTTCGCCAGCCAAAAAATAGTCCATAATGTCCGAAATGAAATGGCAGAGTCTATTGTGC
>LFCJ01000530.1_pt1 | contig 24068 bp, 23 predicted proteins | sample 643141 | NCBI WGS metagenome assembly LFCJ01 (sample SAMN03766243, study PRJNA286221) | soda lake metagenome | biome: soda lake; feature: Kulunda steppe; material: water; isolation source: sample B1-Br-g2 brine of Lake Bitter-1 | place: Russia: Kulunda steppe | collected 2010-07
ACACGCATGCACCCGTTGCAGGGCTGCACACACACACACACACACACACACACACACACACACATGCCTGCCTACCTGTCCTTGGGGTAGGACATGTCAGTGATCTGCCGGCTGACCTCGTTCATCTGCGGCTTGAAGCTGTACTCGGGCGCGGCGGCCACTGCGCTGCTGCTGCCGCGCCGTGCGTGAGGCGCAGACCGCGGACGTTCCTGCGGAAGGGGGGGAGCAGAGGGGAGCAGGGGGGCAACGCCAGCATGGGGGCAACGTTGTTTTGTGCGCACATCTGAGCTTGCGTGCACACCCACACACATGCGCACACTCACACACGTACACTCACACGCACTCACACACACAAGACCCACATGCATGCGATGCGACTGCATGGGCACGGCACTTCAGCCTCTGATGAGCGCGGGCGCACAGGTCCCCTCCTCCTGCTCTTGCAAGCACGCTCTTACTGCAGGCCCTCGGCCGGTTGGCCTGTCCGCCAGCCCTCGGCCCCCCCTGAAGAACAACCTCCTCTTTGCAAACAGGTGCCCCCTGTGTGGCGCGGCTGCCCCACCTTTGGCACGCAGCGCCCAAACGCGGTGGCGGGGCCAGCTGAGCGCGGCACCCCCCGCTCGCGCGCGCCTGCCGGCTGCAGCGGCCCCCCGGCCTGGCCCCCAGGCAGGTGCTCCACCGGCCCCTGCCCGCTGTACTCAGTGCCCATCAGCTTGCTGTGCAGCAAACCTGCCCGCGGTTGGCTAGGCCTCTGCTGCTGCTGCTGCTGCTCGCTGCCACTTGGCTGGCCCCCTGGGTAATGCGAGGCGGCAGCTGGGGTTGCTGCAGCAGGGGCCCCCCAGCCCGCACCCAGCCCTCTCTGCGCGCTTGTATGTGCAGCGCCGGCAGAGGCCTTCGCGTCCCCAGGGGCGGCAGCTGTGCCTGGGCCGCAACCGCCACCGCGCCCAGCCCCTCGGCCAGCAGCGCCCCCTCCGCGGCTGCTGCCAGGGCGCTGCGCCTGTGCGCGGCTGGCAACAGCCGCAGGCCCCTGCCCCTCGCTGCCGGCATGCGCACGCAGCTGCTGCTGCAATTGTTGTTGTTGTTGTTGTTGCTGCTGCTGTGGGTGCGCAATGGCTGTTGGTGTGACCGGGGCTTGGGTGGCCCCACTGCCGCCGGCACCGGTGCCCCTGTTCATGCCCGGCTGGAGGTGCTGCTGCAGCTCTTGTGCCTGTGCGCCTGCTCCCTCCCAGCTGGCTGTGGACGCAGAGGCTCCATGCGCGGGCTGCGGCAGCGACGCCGCCTCCCCCTGGCTGCCCTCCTCCCAGCCGCCGGCGCTGCTGCCTGCGCCGTTACTGTGCGCACCGCCCGCGGCCATGGCCTGCCGGTGCAGCCGGATCTGCAGCTGGATGTGTTCCAGCTGCCGCCGCGCATCGCTGGTGCTGGTGCTGAGGGTGGGGCTGGCCGCGCGCGCGTGGCTGCTGCCGGGGGCGGTGCCGGTACTGCTCTGGGCGCGGGGGCTGTGCACCTGCCTGGAGGTGGCGCCTGCCTCTTCTGCGATGCTGCCTGCGCCGCAGGGTTGAGGAGCACAGGCGCCACACATGTGTAAGGGCAAGGCAGGAAGAGAGGCACGTGTTGATGCCCCTCACCTGTTGCCAACACCTCTGCCAACACGCAGGGAAACATATGGGCCGAGTGGAGGGCGGAGGCCCCCCTCCTCCCGCCCAGCAAGGCCTGCATGCGGCTAGCTGCAAGCGCGCTGCCTAACCAGTGGCTGGTGTGCATGCGGGGCAGGCAGTGCCTACACCTCTGCGTGCGTGTGCGTGTGTGTTGTATGAAGCAAAGAGGCGCATGAGGCTGCGGGCCCCCTGTCTGACCACCAGCCACGGAATGCCACCCCTCATGCCAGCTCGCTGCTGCATGCATGCACGACCCCACACACCGAGTGTGTGCTGCGCGCTAGCAGCCTCGGATTGGGAGGCGCTCTGGACCGAGCTGGCCGCCCAGAGGTCGCTGATGTCAAAGGGCCCGTCCCCAGCGCCTTGGCCCAGCGTGATCTGGTGCATTGCCTGCAAGGGACGGCATGCGAGAGGTGTCGAAGGACTCCAAGGCTCTGGAAGGCTCAGAGGCTCAGAGGCTTTGGGAACCTGAGACTGGTACCCCAATGCGAACGCTGGGTCTGTGGCAAGCGCACCGCATGGGACGGAGGGCGGCGATTTGCGCGCGCACGGGCGGGCGGACGCACCATGGCGGGGCAGGATGGGCGGGCAAGCAGGGTGCTGAGAGACGGTGGCCACCCCAAGTCGCACACACGCACACAGAGGGATGAGGCAAGCAGGGACTGCCTGCACCCATGGAGGCAGTGAGATGGCCCCCAGGCTACAGCGCAGCTCAGGTGTGCACGTGCACCAGATCCGCCCATGGGTGGGCTGCGCCGCCCCATGGGGCAGCTCGGGCGCATGCACGTGCGCATGACGCTTCACCAAGCCTGGCGCATACCCACCTGCGCCATGCGCTCCTCCAGCATCCGCAGGTCCCCTGCTCGAGGGCCCTTCCTGCCCTGCCCTGCGGCAGCAGCGGAGCGGCCTCCCCTGCTGTCCCCTGTGCCGCCGCTGCTGCCGCCCGCGCTGATGCTGCTGCCCCCCTGGGCGCTGCCTGCACTCATGGTGTAGCTCTCGCTGCTGCCCTCCTGCGCCCCGCCCCCTGCCCCCCTGCTCCCTGCCGCTCGGCTGCTCACGCTCGCGCTGTCCCCCTCCGTGCCGGGCACCTCCAGGCGCTGCCGCTTGCCCCCGCTGCTGCTGCTGCTGCCCTCCTGCAACTGCCCGGCGTCAGCTGAGCCAAGCGCGCCAAAGACGGGGGTGCAGCGGCTGGCGGCCTGGTGGCCAAAGCTGAAGTTGTCAGCCATGCCCCAGCTGAGTTGACCCTGCAGCACGCATGTTGTGGCTTGGTAAAGAGGGGAGCGGTCTTGTGTGCCTGTTGAGGCCTGCCAGCAAGCCTGGATGATGCTGAACATGCTCCTATGGCCCGCCTTCACAGCGCATGCTCATGTGGCCGCACACGTGCAGGCCCAATTGGCGGCCGCCGCAAGGGTGGACAAGGTGCGCAGCTTGCACAAGCGCGCTGTCATAGAAGCAGGAGCGCTGTTGCTCAGGCTGCAAGCAGAGCATGAGCATGCGGGCATGCCGCACAGTCACAACACTACCTCACGGCACCATGCCTACCACGCAGGGGCGGCGCTGCCATCATTGCATCCTCACATCTCCACCGCACCTGTGAGACCGCCTCATCATCCACATACGGGGTCGCCTGTGCCTCTTGGATGCCTGCGCCCATACCCAGCGTCAGACTGCCTACGCCACTCTGCCAGCCTGAGCTTGCCTGCATCAGCGACTGCTGCTGCTGCTGCTGCTGCTGCTGCTGCAAGGGCAGGGATTCAAGCAGAGCCCGGGCTGTGCGCGCCTGTGGGTGGAGCTGCTGCTGGACCAGGTCCTCGCAGCTCCGGTGCAGAGGGCTCTGGGGCCGCTGCCGCTGTTGAGCGGGAGGCCGCTTGAAGGGGCTGTCCTGCAGTGCCCCAGGTGCCTCCTCCTCTATCGTGTCCATGCCCAGTGCCACCCCCCCCTGCCTCAGCACAGAACTGCTAGCCCCCAGGTTGCTGGACCCATGCCGGTCCCTGCCTGCTGCTGGGCTGCTGGTCGTGTGCGCTCGGTCGACCTCAAACCCCAAGGAACTCATGCTGCTGCCCGGGGACAGGAGCTCACCCTCTGCGCTTTCCCCATCACTGCTGTCAGTTGCCGCTACAGGCATTGGAGCTGCATAATCATATACAGAGCATGACAAAAGGATCAATTAGGTGCCACAATTGCAAGCATGATGCAATCCAGGATGCAGACAAGTCAATTGACTGCATTAGGCGTTTGACCCAGGAGCACACCTGGCGCATGCTGAGCCATTCTCCGCTGCATTAACAGCTGCTGTATCCTCTCGTGCTTGCTGAGAGTAGCAGAGTTGCTGCTACTGGGGCTGGTCGTGGCATCCTCGTGGCTGTTCTTCCTTGCTGCTGCTTCATCCCCCCCCTGGGGAGCCAGGCCGAAAGTTTGACGCCGCTGCAACAGCAGCGCCTTAATCCTCTCCGCTCTACCTTCATCGTTACGGCTGGCCATTCTACTTCTTCGACGAAGGCCTCAACGCAACCGTTGACCAGCTGACGCAGGCATTTCTGCCCACTCATTCATTACAACATCTCCCAAATGTTTATCCAAAATAACCAGTACTTAGATGGTGTAATGATTCAGGTGTTTACTGATCAACCAACTTTGCTGTTTGGGCAGAGAGGAGATTTCCCCTGGGCAGCGTAGGCCAGGGAGTCTGTCTCTGTCCTATGTTGCAAATTCCCGATTCCACAGCTAAATGGCATCATGCAGCAGAGGGGAAACATGCAGCAGAAGGGCATCCATGTACATGTCCCATGCGAAAATGCTGCATGCATGCTGGCCCAGACTTATGATGTAAGTCCCCATACCCTCAATTGATGCCCTTTTTGTGTAACATGAGCTTTGTCATTCAATCTAGCATTGCTAATACAATGCATCCAAGTCCATGTGTTCACAGGCGAGTTTACGTAAGCTGTACACATCTGAGAAGTTTCGAAGTGTTTTCCTCTATGCTTGCTCTATGCTTACAAATGTATTCGTTCCCAAGCAAAATAAGGGGCTTTGCCTGTATACTGCAAACAGGGTTCGTAGAAATGACTAATTTAAGTTAGCAAGTTGGCCCAAGGCTACTGTCCGCAAGACCGGGTAGCAAAGCTGTAGCGTAGCCTAAGCATGCAACCCTGGTGAATTGACTGTTAAATAGGGAATGAGGAGGGTGAACTAACAAGAATACCCCTGTTGGTTTAATTGAGCGAGAGGTTTGGAGCTCCTGCAAGCACCAAGAAAACCCCCGCCATCAAAACTGGGAAGAGAGTTGTTGGTGAGGGTCAGGAGGGCTCTGTAATGAGCCATGTGCTCTTTCTGTGCTTTGTTTTGGCCTTGTATTAATCGTTTCCTCATTTCAGACTTTTCATATCATGGATTTATCTCAGGCTGGCAATGCCTAGCAGGCCGAGTAGTCTATCCATCTGGCTGACGGACTAACCCTGTCATGCCGAATCACAGTCGTTTAACAGAAATGACATTCATCAACTGCTCTGAGGGCAGGCCAGCGGGCAGCAGCGCCAAGCACACAAGATTATTTCGTCAAAATACCTGAGTCCTGCTCACCCAAATCTCACTTCACATCCAGAACCATCTCCGAGCTGCTGCCCGCTGAGCCTTTTCCCCCCAGCCACACGCCATTTTTTATACACAGCTCACTGCAAATAGACGCTTGCGCACCGGTCCTGAGCAAGAAGCATGCCTGTCACTTCTCGAGTGGTGTACCATGGTGTTGCAGCGAGGAGAGGCGGCTCGCCCGTCCAGAGTAGCCTTAAACCATGCTTCAAAGGACCTTAATGCTATAATGTGCATTCTGGCTTATTCTGCGCTGGAACATATGATGCTGCTGCCACCCATTTATATATCCCGCAGAGGCTGCTGCCTCTGCTCTCATCCTCACTCAGAGCCGATCAGGCTCGTGTCACATGGGGATGTCATGCCCCTGGCCAGGTGGCCAGTGTCTCAGAGGTGTGCACCAGTGTCCAGGGAAGTAGGTTATGATTTTAAGGAGATGAGATTTAGTCACAAAAACCAAAAACATCTGACTGACTTCCCACAAATGGACAGTGACAACGATTTGGCAATGACACAAATCTGGCGTGACATGCCCCATGTGAACTAACACTTTTATTTTTTGATTTTTGTCGCATACAATTTAATGTGTGTTGAGGTCTAGTTTGACTTTTTTACTTGACACCAGTGCATGCCAAGCTCACTGAGGGATGGCTCTGTATGACATTCGTATTTATGTATTAATCATGAATATCTATTTATAGATGGTCCCCATCAATCCACATGAGATATTTGCAAGCGCACTTTGTGGCATTTATGTGCAAGTGTGTTTTAAATCTACGGTGTCAATTGAAAGATGGGTAACATAGGTCACATAGCTGTACTCGCCAAACGAGGGCAGCTTAGCTGAAGCCTTAAAGGCCTGCAACCTGAAGCAAAACTATGAAGGCGCTCATAGGGGAAGAAAGGTAGTGTCTAAAAGCCAGAGGTTCTTGGTGAATCAAAACTCAAAAGAAAAACCCACGGACGGTCGAAGGCAATTCACAAGCACCCAAGGGCAAGATCAAGGCAAAGGATGACCTCTGAAGAGATGAATATGAGCAAGGGTCGCTGACTGGCTACTTCAACGAGCCAGCTGCCAGAGCGCTCACACGTTTGCAAGCCAGCCCACAAGTTTGATCTTGAAGGTTGTGAATTGAAAGATAGATCAGAATCCTTTCCTTATATAATTCAGTATGTACTGGACTTGATCAGACCATGTGGCTTCAGGACTGCTCTCAAACCTAGCAGTCAGCCTCTGGCTACATGCCTTACAAATTTACAAGTTTGCAACTCTGGCTAAATGCCTTACCCTACATAAGCGGTTGAATGCATGTTTTGTGTGATTATTCATTATAATAGCTAACATGCACAGTGTGGTAGTAATGCAAGTCCTGAAAGTTTGCAACTTTCTTTCTGATACTCTGGACCTTTTCTTAGTAATGCAGAATTATGGCAATCTTGCAAAGTGTGGTAAGAGCGGCATATTTTCTAATCGCATCCTTAACAACCCCATTAAACAGAAATTATACTCGATCATGTTTTGATTGGATGGTCAAAGACTCAACCAGAGAAGATACAAAGCAGCAATGATAGTGGCAGGTAGAAGCCATAGCCAGAAGGAGGATACAATGATCAGATAAAGCAGAGCTCCAAGGTTAGTCTAATGATTGACGCATTACACAATTTAAACGCAATGGATAGCCTGGGGGTGAAATAACAGGATGAAAGAGCCGCCACAGACCCTGCAGATAAAAAATCCAATTGTCCATCACTTAAGTAACCTGAAAGAGCAAGATAACCTGAACTCTCAAGTAAAGTGAAGAGCAGAGAGCAAAGCAAGCAAGCAAGAAACAAAGAGGGAAAGAGCCATCAGGCTTCACCCCTATGGCCTGTACTGAGAGAGGGCGCCTACAAGCACCTGGGAGACCTCCACCAGGAGAACAGGTTTTCATCTCAATTGGCTCAAAATGATTTGCAGTGGGCATTCTTCACCACCCCTTTCAAGCATGTTGGCAAACAACTCATTGTTTGATCCAAACCTGATTACATGCCCAGCAAAATTCAGTGTAGAGCGCGAAAAGGCCAATGTCACACAACGCTGACGTGAATCATCATGGACTGACATTGGATTTTCAGTGTAGCATCCTCATAGACAACTTGTGTACCAACAGCTTAAAAAGCTCTGTGATTGCCAACATGAAAGAGCAAGACGCAGCCGCTTTCTGTGGCAAGCCCAGTAAAATCCGTATACCAGGCAATGTTTCCCATCAATCCCATGCAAGTATGTGTGGAGTGCAAGCAAGCCTTGAAGTATTTGACACTCTGCAGAAGCTGAACTAGGATCCAACAGTGCTTGGTTTTTGAATAAATACAATATCGAGTGCTTTGTATGCGAAGATAGCAATGGTCGTATCTAACTCCCAGGAAAACCCTTTCAAGATTAAATTGAGCACTCTGGCCACATCCTCTGCCTGCTTGCTCAGTAGGTACCAGAACTGGTGAAGAACTCAGTTTTGTCCCTTGCCCACTCGCCTCCTTTGCACTCAAAGTAATCAGTCATGAAGACCCAGTAGCAAGGGTCACCCTGGAGCACCTGTGCCGCAACCAACACATGCATGCACCTTCATGGGGGCATCAAGAATTCTATCTGTGCCGCAATCACAACTCTTGTGCCATGACCAGCACTGGAGACACTATAGAAGCTGGCAAATATTCATCATCCTGGGATGAGCCTGGGGGGCAGTTTTGCTCAAAGGCTCTACCACCCAAGGAAATGCGTTCTCACCGAACCTTCCAGGTATTGAGAACATAAATTCTCCAATGTCTAGGAAACAAATCTGGCCAAGTCCAGTTTTGAGTTATACATCGAGGATTGCATCAAACCTGATGTTTGTCTTGGCTGCAAGTCTGGTATGATGCTGCCTTTCCCACACTGTTGACATGGGGCTGTTGAGCTGGAGGTATGGTCAATCATTCATACAAGCAAGTTGCCTGACGGCTTGAATAAGCAAGATTGGGAGACTCAAGTCCCCTATCTATTCTTGTTTCAGATGGGATTATGTATGGGGCGAAAATGGCTGTATTCTACTGCAACAATACCCTTTGCAACCTACCAAGTCATGGGTCGGGTTGTTTCTTGTAAATATTCTTTGCAAGGCAAGGTATACTATGAACTAGATAGAACCACTCACAATTGTATGCAACTCAAAGTCGTAGCCATTGGTGCGCACAGGATCCAGCTTGTTGCCAATGCTCTTTGTGAAGGCTGTGAAGCACTTGTCCGAGGTGCATACCTACAGGACAGTGAGAAGAAAGAGGATATTCCTTGCCTCTGCAATGACTCCCCGTGAAAACGCATGCCTTTGCTCTTAGGATTCCACCATTAAAGATATTGTAAAGATTTCCCTGACCAAAAAAAGCATGATCAATTGCACAGAATGGAGCATTTCACCTCAACCCCAATAAGCAAGAATTAATCATGATTTTTTTTCTTTCTTCTCTTCACAGCTCAACAAGCATGGGCAGAGATCTAAGCCCCACCTGTTACTCCTGTAGAGTTGGTCAACGCCTTACCTTGCCCAGGTCAATGTAGGTAGATTGCAGAATGTTGATGTTGCTAACTTAAAACTGCAATTTCCTTATTTTGAGACATTGGTAAGGAGAGGGGAGGTTGGAGGGTCCAAAGAGTCCTTTTTCTAAGCATCCGTGCAGCAGGCTCAGCAGACTCAAAGCAGCAGACTCAGTATACTCTTTCATCAGACAAAGCATATTATCAAGTTGATATTGTGTCAACGAGTGAGCAAGGCTGATTGCAAAGAGCAAGTCTGAGACACACAAACACACACATACATGCATACAAACAAGAAGACATGAAGTGAACACATTTAAAGCGTACTTACCTGGCCTATCTGGATAAAGACACAGTTGTTGGGACAGAAGGGGCTGCTAGGAGATTGGCCATGTAGATCGCTGAAGATATCAAGCCCTATCCGCTTAATCCAGTCTATCCACCACCTGGGAACAATCAACAATTTACCTTGGTCAAATAGTGTCAGCCTTGGCCAATGGTAGTAGCCAGATGGCAAATCTCACTGAGCATGGCCCTGATTGCTACTGCTCCTGTCGCTATTTCTACTACTACTGCTGCTGATGGCTCTGCTGCTGCTCCTCTTGCTGCTGCTAGTCCAGCTACTGCTCTTTTGCCACCAATCTTCAGACACATCATCTGCAAGGCCCCTATTTTAGCATGAACTTGGTTCCTCTGCTCTGGCCAGGCGAACTTACTGAGTCATATTGCGAGAGCGCTCTACTGGCCTCCGACGCAGCCTTGGCCTCCGCCATCAATCTTGACCTCAAGCATCTGTGCTGCACCTTGAGCGACCACGTCGCTGGCAAATCTTTCAACCTAAGATAAGAACACATTGCATGTTAATGAGTATCACCGGTTGTTAATTTACAAGCTTGGTGCATGTGTTTAGCTCAGACATGGGGCTGCTTAAAGAGCAAACAGAGAGTACTGTGAGAATAGCATGACAGGGCAAATATTGAGCTAAGTTGTGCCGATTCAAGTGATGCATTGCCATCAAGCCTTGAAAGCACAGGGAATAAGGGGTATGATATGATGGTTGCTGAAATTGGAGGAAAAGATTCTGATAAGCTTGAGAATCACATAACCCAATGCAGTAAGCCCTTGGCTAGGGATGGGTAAATACGGTCTGATCCAATTCCAAAGAGACGAAAAATAGCTTGAAACGAGGCTCTACAGAGGCTCTACAAAGGCTCGACGAGGCTCTTCCTAAACCCTATTTACCCATCCCTACCCTTGGCCCATGCTGGAGCAACATCTCTTGTTCTGCTGTCAATGCCCAAGTTCAACGAAAGGCCTAGGTCATTCAGTTGCTGTATATAACAGATCATTTGCCAAATTGCAATCAGATTGATTATATGCACTATCATTCAAGTATGACCTAGATTTGCCTAGATTTAGCGGGACAGTTTGTGCTTTTGATCAATCAATGCAATTTCTTGCTCTATGGCTCTTCTGTTTGCTCAACCTTACAAGTTTTCTAGTGTGTGAGTGTATGTGTATGTGTGTGTGAAGTGTGTGGTGAGGGAAAGAAAAAGAAAGACAGAGGGGGGTGAGCACGCACAGTAAGAGAGAGAGAGAGAGAGAGAGAGAGAGAGAGAGAGAGAGAGAGATGCATAGATGGATGGATGGATAGAGGGTATGTATGCAAGAGTGTGTTTGTGTCTAGCGAGCTGCAAGGATTTCACTCGACATGCCTGGATAACTATGCTCAGAATTAAAACAAGATAACAAGCAGATTGAGGTTTTGAATATCTCTGGCATGGTAGGTAGTTTGCACATTAGTCACACTAGCAATTAAACAAATTATCCCAATGAAACTATCCCAATGAAATAATCCAAATGATGACCTCAACCGCATCCCTCGTCTGCGTTGAAGGCCTCACCTGCACCTTCCAATGAAATTTCCAATTAGATGCCTTCTTCGCATCAGTAAACTGCACTGGCGCAAAGCGCCAGCCCTGGGACTTGCAGAAATCCTCCACGCGTGTATGCATTCCTCCATGCCTGTCGTCAAGACAGTATGCAATACACACCCAGCACGTCGGTAAAGACAACCTTGGAGCACTTTAAGTCCAGCCAAAAAGTTTGCAATTCAGCTCATTCAGTAGTTTTTAGCCTAAGACCAGCCAGAGCTTTAAGGCATTGGATATGAAATTGAAGACAGCGGCAACAGATTGCAGTGTTTACATGCAAAGCATGAGACAAGGAAAATAAGCAGTGGATGCATGACCCATGAAATTTATGGCGAAGCTCTATGCAGAATATTGTTCAAAGTTGTGGGGTGACTTGTGGTCGTTGCTGCTCATCCACTCCAATATTTAAATGTGACGCAGGCACTGAACCACTGGAACTGCTCATATTTCCAGCCTTTGCAGGCCAACAAGACCAATAGTTAAGCAGCCTTGGCCACTTTGAAAATGTTGCGATCACATGTTTTAATCACAACACGGTTACTAATCTTTGACCTCAACAGCATTAAGATACAAGTCTCATGGCCCAATAGCACAGGTCTTAATTACAAAGTAACACGATCACGCTGACAACAACACACATCCTACAGGATGAATTGGGGACATGGTGCTTCTAATACAGGACCAATTTATTCCCTAAAACTCACACCAATAATGCTTGTGAGGATTTGCTTTCTTTCCCAGCACCAATAAACCCTTGCTTGCACCTGAGGCAATGAATCAGATTGTAAAAGTCACAGGCCAAGGCACTCACAGGTCTTGGGTGATTGGGTTAAACTGTCCCACTCACTGGTCGCCTGGGCAGGAAGAGACCATCACGAATGGCTTGTACTGGCGACCACTAAATTGCAGGTACTTATTGACCAGGTTGTTGTTGTCCAGGCCTTGCGCATGCTCCATGTACTTCGTAATGATGGCCTTTGAAAAACTGTCTAGGCCGCGTCCCCCCAAGTCTCGTCCAATTAAAATCTGCATAGCAGTTTTTTCTATCAATTTGGCCAGTGATTCGGCGGTGATTGCTTTTCAGCATCTAAGGGGTCACAAGGATGCCCACAAACATAAAGTTGTGCTCATCATAAGTTTAGGCACAAACAAATTGAAGTTGTGTAAAAGGTGGTGCCTCATGAATCAGCTTTCAGGCAAGCAAGTATGATGATCAACATCAGAAATTCCTGTGCATAAGGGACATCCATACTATAAGGGGCTCAAACAGGACATCCTATTGAGTATTAGGTCATTTCTCTTTAGGCAATTTGCAGTGATGGTATTCTGTTCTTGTATCGATGTGTGTATCAAGTTCCTCGTTCTATATTGCTACGCTGCTGCAAGATTTACCTTGGAGCTAGCAATGAATAGAGTTTGTTTCCCAAGCACAAGCACAGAGATTTTATTTGTAACTTCAACTTCACTAAGTGGAGTCCCCTAACCTGGACCATAAAACTCATGCCCCTTTTTGCTATCATCATTTACAGCATGATTGGCACTAAATATTTCAAATCTACAACAATCCCCCTTGTTTAACTCACATGGCCCATGATGTGGTCTTGCTTTTCTGCTCTTGGCATCTTGTGGTATTTTCCACCATACCCCTGGCCATCGCACTTGCCGTCTACACATAAGTAGGCATGCAATTCCGAAATGTACCATAGTTGCTTGTTTGAGAGGCAGACTAATTGAAATCAAATCCACGGTAGCAGTCTTGAAACCCAGACATCCATTTTTACTGTTGTTCTGCCAGGAGCCTACCAGGTAACAAGGAAGACGGGTGTAACTCTGTGGGAAAAATGCTAGTGTCATCTTCTTCGTGAGCACACTTAATCGATTGATTTGCAAGCTAGGACAGAGGAATCAGGGGTAGTTGGCAGAAAATGGGCTTTAAAAGTCACAACTATAGAGGAAACTGTTTGCCTAACATTACACGTGGGTGGAAATTGCAAAGCAACTTAAGGCAAGTGCACGGGGGTTAGGTCAATGTGAATGAGGGTGGGATGCGCTTCCAGCATTTTTGCATTTGCATCGTGCTGGCTGCAACACCTCGCAATTTTTTGCTTTTAGGCAGGCTAGACTTGGCAGGGAAGGAAGCCTTGCTGCCTATCCCCTGAATTCTCACATCAGCTTGCAAAGCATAATTCACAGCCTAGAACAACAACCAACCCTTTAGCATTGCAATGCACCATTGGCACATCACTTTTAAGCAGGCACTCCTGTGCTCAAGGAATTCTGCTCCCGAAAGCAGTCTGAAACCTTCTGGGATGTCGTCCCTGGTGGATGCAAACACATGTGTGCGCGAGTGCATGTTTGGTTGGAAGGGAAAACGTACGCATGTGGGCATGTGCTAATGCGTGCGAGCATGTGTGCGTGCGCGCACATGCGTGTGTGGTGTGTGTTGTGCTTGGGGGGGGTGTTGTGTTGTGTGTATGTGTGCGTGCGTGCACATGATTTTGCATGTTCACATGTGCACAAGCCCTCATGACTGAATCAAACTGGTGCCCTTGTCATCTCATGCAATCATCTGAGACTCATTGCAATGCAATAAAAAATTACTATCAATCCAGCTGGCCTCCCCATCCCCCTGGCTTGGTGCCAGCAAGGAGCACTCACATGTACGATAGCCTGTAGAAGTCAGAAACTGGCATCGTGCCGTGCCTCGGGTAGGTCTCGTGAGTGACGTGTAAACCTTTTAAAAATTCTGATGAACTTTTTCTGTCTATTTAAGTCTGCACGCCAATTTTTGAGGAGGAAATAAATATTGTGCACGCAAAAATAGTTACACATAAACTTAATGTGCCAGATTCGGTGCATTCCTCGCAATGCGAGTTCTAGAACTGTAGATATACAAGGGGAGTGAATACACTATTGATTTACTCATTGGTGCTTTCTATTTAAATTGTATATTGCAGGCCTAATGGGTTCCAGCTAAGAGTCATGGATTGGGAATTACTCATGAAGTGGATGACGTTGTCTACGCGTGTGTACACGTGCAGCCTCTCGTCTCCCCACAAATCAGGAAGCACTTGCTGTACCCTGAACTCACCGCCACCACGTACAAGGGGATATTTTGAAGATGCTCGTACAAACTATTCGCAACTCATCAAACCCTGTGCACCTTTAAAGGTCAAATCCCACGCTGGCATTGCTGGCAATGAGTGCGCAGATGCCGTGGCCATGTATCAGGCAACACACATTGATGCAAGCCATGCAGAGACAGGATGGCACGTGTCGGCATTGGTGGTAACCCGTTTCATGACATAAACTGGCTTGCCTTTAAAAGGAACACTTCCCTTCAAGCAAAAATGCTGAGACCTTCAGACCCACCTACCCTGAAGCTCCAGTACTTTTCATGTCTTCATGATGCTCTGAAGGCACATATGCACTCTAAACATAAGCTTGGCCATGCAAACCCTACAACCGGTTACTACTCATGTCACCAGGGTTTACTTTCCATTGCCCACAAAAAATCAGCAATGCATTCCGGACAATGCTCAATCTGTCCTTCAAGATGAAGAAAAACATTTTTCCTGACTTTTTTCCAGAGGGGCCAATCTGACCGAAAGTCTGGGCATGCTCCTTTTTTGATGTAAATTGTATTTGCATCATATAACTTTTGGAAAATTTTTGGGTGAAGAAGACGACCCTGGTGGCCTGGGTGAGTGTTCGCCCTGTGTTTTTGGCCTGTTTTGGCATAGATAGCGCACGTGCGCCCTCACCACGAGCCCATCGGAGCTCCTTTTACCCCCAAAACCCCACCAGTATACTTCTATTATGTTGCCAATTGATATTGGATGTTGAAAACCAGCTTTGGAGGGGGTCGGTTCTTGACCCATTTTGGCACCCATTTGCTGATTTTTTTAAGGAAATGACCCAAAATGCACATCTTACCAACCACTGGGTGTTTTCACTCCAATTCTTTTGCAATGATGTTTGTTAATTACAAGAGCACCAAAACACCAAAAATCATGTAATTTGGTGCAGTGGGTGATCTGGTGTGGACATCTGGCTGTGAAAAGTAGGGTTCACGCTGCGGCCCATTGCGCATGGGCCCATGCCCTGGGAGCATGCCAAAACCATACCCATTTTGGGCCTCAGATAGCCCCCTCTGACATTTTTCACTACTAAACTGGTACCTTCTTTAATCAGAAGCATGCTGTTCGCTTCAAGACCTCGACCAGTCATCCATGCCCTCTCTGTCATCACTCAGACAGTGCCCTGCGCGTATCAGGTTGTCAATACCAGACCATCTCCGGTGCAATTACTGAACGCCATAACATCGCTTGTATACTTACTATGAAAGCCATTGAAGCAGGCTCCCTAGAAGGCTGTTTTGTCCAAATGGATAGATTGGCAGCAAAGACCACCTGGCATCTCAAAGCTTACACTGGCAGATCCCTGAAGGATCAACAAATAATTCCCTTGCTGCTTCCCTGCTAAGCTAAGACTCACTGCTAGTCGTCCGGACGCTATACTAGTGATAGAAATGTCTTCTAAGAAGAAATGCCCACCCTCGATACACATTAAGAAGTCTGCGCACCGATATCTGCGCTCACTTCGATAAGGATGAACAGCTTACATCCTTTTTCACCGGACTACGAAAAGCAGGCAACGTGCGTGTCGAAAAATGGACACGATGAATGCAGCAGAAGTTTGTTGCTTAGGGTAAATTTTCTGGACCGAATCGTCGTGGTGTCGCTCGTGTTTAGCGAGGTCGACCGGTGAGGCAGGGTGAAGAGGGGATGGGGGGCTCTCAGCGACAGCAACAGCCTGCCAGCCTCTGTCCAGGGTTCGGAACCCGAGTCAGCTCATATCCAATCAGCGGCATATCCATCTTGTGGAAGTCAAGTAATGCATGGACACCAGGCCTAGGAGCCAGCTTGAGGCCGCAAAGCAAAAGCACAGCGCACTTTGTGAATATCTCCGCCAAGCTACCACCAACATTAGCCTCCACACTCTCCCTTTAAGGGTGGGTGGCACCATTTACAGCCTGCTGAGCACTTACAGCGTAGAGCCTCTTAAGAATTTTGGTCTTGGTTGTCACGCCAGATAAGTGCTGCAGCCAGGAGTGTGCCGCACTGTGTGTCCAACCGGTTGGAGGTCGTTGACTAAATAGTTGACCACTAGCAATACAGCTATCGCGGTATTTTGAGCATGAGGGTGTGTTGTGTGGACTGGCTGCGGATAGCGGGCAGTGTACAAAATGTGCAAGCACAGTGGGCTTGCAGACTTGGCAATCACGGAACTTGTGGCCCTGCTTGACTCTCTCTCTCTCTCTCTCTCACTCTCTCTCTCCCTCACACACACACACACCCCGGGGGCCTCTCTCTCTCTTTCTCCATTCAGTAATGGTTATGTCTAAAGGCTATTCTGCATGCAGCAGACTATCAGCCTGACATTGCACTCCCAGCCGGCCTTTATGGATGTCAAGTTTGGGCTACAAAGACTCTGACATTCAAATCATCTGCTACAACCAAAGCCCACATCCACCACGTTTCATTTTTTAAGATGCTGTTGGGTGTGAAACGAAGCACGAACACACATTGCCTTCTTAGAGAGACAGGTCAGCTGCCCCTATACTTCTCCTGGTTCCGCTGTGTTGCTCGCTTTTTAAACAGCCTTTTGACAAGCAACAATGCCTTGCTGAGCAAGATCAATGAGGCTGAGGCTGGCTCACTGAAAAGGAAGTTGGACATATGAAGTCTTATCTGCTCTTCACGAAATATCAGGGACTGATACGCACGCCCCCGCTATCATGAGCCGTTCCAAAATCAGCATGAGTGACTTTGAACTACTGTTGCGTGAGCAAACGATCCGAGAATGGAAAGATCTGGAGCAGATTCACCCACATGATGCACGTGCATCCAGCAAAATCATGAGAACTTATCACACCCATTTTGGAGTGCTCATAGGGAGTCAGCCTGGCTGGTGGGACAATCAAAAACGCGCATTCAAACCAACTCTGCCTTCATATCTTCGACACAATATTCCTAACCATCTTTCGCGTGCTCTTTCCAGACTCAGACTCTCTGGTCACAACTTGAATGTCGAGCGTCTCCAGCAACAACAACACAGAGTACCATGAGAGCTTAGAATCTGCACTAAATGCAACTGGCACTGTGTGCAAGATGAAGAGCATGTCCTCTTAAAATGCCCAAGTGCTGATTTGGCAAACTTGCGCGTCAAACACCGTCAACTGTTTCGCTCCCCCTCTAGAAACTCTAACAGGCTAAGAGACTTTATTAGCATTGTATGTGCACGAGTGCCTGGAATGCTGTGCCTAGATTTCAGGACATAACCTAGCTTACCTTTTTCGGTTTCGGTTGCAGGCCTGTTTGGCTTCAGCTAAGTTGCCCTCGTTCGGCAGGTACAGCTTTGTAACCTAACCTATTAGCCTGACATGACCCTCAGAAAGCTACCAAACTTGCTACGAAGCTTCATGCTTATTTTGTTCAGTTCTCTAATAAACTTGTTAGTTGTTAGTACCAGACGTGCTCTTGAGAAGACTAAAGTGACCTGTCAATGCTAAGGTCAGGAATGGGGTAATGCCAGTCACCAGTCCCCACTGACTCCTTTGGTTTCTTTTCTGCTGGTGGAGGGGTCATACGGTGCCAGGGCCCTGGGTGACTCCTTTTCCTTAATTGATGTAAGGAGTGTTTCACTGCCTACGTAGTTTTCTTTCTGTTGTACACGTGCACGCCAAAGCAATAAGGAACGACATTACACTCCATGCTCAGGTGGATGGAAAATCTGTAGACTGAAAGAGCGCAACAATCAGAATCAGAGCACTCCGCCAGCCAGAAGAAACATATGCTGCTCTCCAACTGCTGCGATTCTTGGATGTGGCTCTCAAGAGATCTCTTTGAAGAAAGAAATGGTATCTTCAAGCGCCTCAACAAATGCATCCACCTCCTCAGGCGTGTTGTAAATGTAAGCACTGGCGCGAGCGCTGGCTGATATGCCCAAATGCCTGCAGAACACAAAAAGAGGATCACCCATTTCTCCCTGCTGGTGTGGCTCTCAACAAAAGAGAACCATGGAGGCAGTGGCCTCCTTACATTACTTGAGGAAAAGAAGCCACTTCAACCCGGTGGCCTCCAACTTGTGTGTGTGTGTGTGTGTGAGTTTTAGCTAAAGAAGAAGTCATGATTTGGCATGCTAGCCACTTGAGGAGCGAGCGAGCATCTGCACTTGCAACCTGTGAGGTGTTGTGAGTGGTTAGGTGCCATCGATGAAACGTGTCTGTATGTGTTCATACCTGTGCACAGGCTGCGTGCAGTGATGTCCTGACCGCACAGCCACGCCCGATGCGTCCAACAATGTAGACAAGTCAGTGGCGTGCAAGCCATTGACATTAAAGGTGCACAGCGCAGCGCGCCCACGGCGCCCAGCGGCAGCTGGGGATGGCCCATACACCTGCACTCCTTTGACCTTGGCTGTTCGCTCGTACAGGTAGCTGCAGGGCAAAGAGGACACACAGCAAGGCAGAGGTCTAATATTTAATATTTTAGTCAATAGGATTCATGCATGTGTGTGTGCTAAAAGGATTTCATCATTGATGGCATCCATGACCCTGGCAGAACATGGCTGCTAAGCACTGTCTGTAAAGCATGCCTGTTCACGCTATCCAGGTAATTCATGGAGCATGCAGGATGGCTGAAGACAGAATAACAGTAGCTGCTTAAGTAGAGCATTCACATGATAATAATAGCAGCCAAAGCAAGCACGTCCTTACTTCCCAAGCTCCTTCTCATAAGAGTGCACATTCTGCATGCCAAGCCGTTGCAGGTAGTCAACTGCTGCCCCCAAGCCTATGGCCTCGCCAATGGCTGGGGTGCCTGCTTCAAAGCGAGCTGGAGGCAATGCAAAGGTGGAGTGATCTAGGTAGACATCCTGCAAGTCAGAGACACAGAGTGTGGAAGCCAGATGTCAAAGACTGTTGATGTGTCAAGGCCTTCAGTGCCAGTGAAAGTCTCTTCGCAAAAAGCAGGTAGACCTGGCCCGAGATGAACTCTTGGCACCTTCATGCACCCAATCCCCAAGACCATGCCCAAACAATCAGGTTGTATTGAATTGAAACCAGCGACAGCCTCAGGGATAACAAACAGGCAGACAAGTTTATGACACATTTACCCACTAGGAGTGCTCAGGCACAGGAGCATCTGGTTTTGTAGCCTTGAGCACCAGCTGCAGCGTTTCAGCTTTGACATTGCACATGCGCTCAACTCCTTTCTATTGCAAGAGCAACTTAGCAATTAGGCAGCCAGAGCCCACCTTACATCCAAGCTGTATAAATGTCTCTGAGAGAAAGATTGATGAAAATAAAACGCATGTTGCGGCGTTTACTTGCTTTACTTGTGGTGCTCTTTCCACCCCTGACACGCGAGACGAGGAAGCTTGTGGAGCGCATTGGTGCGAGGATCCATTGGTTAGCACACACAGCCCCTGCTTTGTAGGATTTTGTCAAATATTTTCCTGCTCACCTGGATCATTTCACCCCCGCCCATCCAGGGCTCCATTTCCATGAGGACATCTTCCCGACCCCACAAGAAACCAATGCCAGTAGGGCCACACATCTTGTGGCCACTTGCCACCACCCAGTCTGCCCCAAGAGCCTGAATATGCAAGACAAGACAAAGAAACAGGTAATGAAAGCAGCCCTGGCAGAATCTCCCTGTTTTCACCCATCATGACTCTTTCCTGCACTCCTGGCATAGTAAAGGATAGGAAAGTCGGGTGTGCCAAAACAGCTTATTCTTAGGTAAGTAAAACCTAGGCGTTTGACATGCTGGACAGCATGCAACCATTTAGCATAAGCCTAGAAATTGACCATGTAATAGAAGAATTCTGAGAAAGCAACTCTCGTCTAAGCAGGCAGGACAGACAAGGGAATCCTACCTTGACGTCTACAGGCATGTGGGGCACCGATTGGCAGCAATCTAGGAGCACCTTGGCTCCAACCTGCCAAGCACCAGAGAGGGAGCACAGTTCTTAGCTCCCTCCAGAAGGGGACAAACATGTGAATCAGAGAGCAGGCTCCCAAGCAAACAGTGATGAATGCTTGATGCATGACGAGTGCACCACAAGCAACGAAAAAGGCTAGCAGAGTAAACAAAGAATTTTGGCCTTGGACTAGCTTTCGTTGATTTCATGAAGGTCATGATATACCTGACATGCTGCTCACAGCGCTAGCTCAGTTTTTGTTGAGCGGGAGTTCAGGAGGAACAGCAGCAAGAGACGAAGCATGAGCAGAATATGGCTAGCACAAAGAAAACAGCAGTGGCCAACCTTGCGTGCTTCCTCCACCACAAAGTCGGTGTCCAGAACCGACCCCAGCATATTTGAGACATGCACCAGGCATACAAGCTTGGTACGCGGAGTGAGCAGGTCCTTGAAGTGCTGCAAGGGCAGAAGGAAAGGTACAGCACCATGAATGCAGTTTTAAGCCTGTGATAAATGTTGCCAGCATTATCATGCTTGCATATCAACAACAGAACTAAACAGAGCGCAGCCGTAAACAGGTTGGGATGCTAGCCCCCCTATCCATGGTTTGCTTGCAATCAGCCAGCTGGGCCAGCTCATAAATTGCATGAGGCATACTGCTTGTCTGGCAGGCACCCACCTTCATATCAAGCTCTTGGGTGTCCTCTGTGAGCGTCACATGCTTAATGACAGCTCCTGTCTTTGCTGCCACCAACTGCCAGGGCACCAGGCTGCTGTGATGCTCCGCCACCGAGGAGATGATCTGCGGCCATAGCAGAGGAAGTGCCATGTCCTCTTATACCCCAAATCAATCAACTTTGATGGAGCATTCACATCGAAGTTCCGAATGCATGCCACTAAAGGAAAAGCTCCTGCATCACGCCAAGCGCACACCCCAAAACCTGTTCTACTGATCAGGCACACCTGGTCTGCAGATGGAGGGCAGATGATCACAGGCACTCCAGCTATCAAAACCTTGGCATGCTCATGGACTAATTGAAGTTGGTTCTTGCAAGGGTTCGAATGCGGGCTCTGAGGGCAAGTCCGAGAGGACCTCCCTGTCAAATTTAATTGCGTCTATATCCCCTCAGGTGTGCAGGGGCACAACTGCAGCAAGACTTACCTCATCCCCTGGCTTGAGGTTGGCCATGCCCCAGCTGTATGCCACCAAGTTGATGGCCTCACTCGCATTGCGCGTGTACACGACTTCTCTATGGGAGTTGGCGTTGATGAAACGTGCAACCTTCTCGCGTGCTGCTTCATAGTCTGTGGTGGCGCGGGCACTGAGTGCATGCACCCCCCTATGCACGTTGGAGTTGTTTTGGGAGTAGTAGGTCTGAAGAGCCTGGAGAACATGCTGAGGCTTCTGTGACGTCGCGGCGTTGTCCAGGTACACCAAGGGGCGGCCGTTCACCTCTTGGTGCAATATGGGAAAGTCCTTGCGGCAAGCTGCACCCATTTGTTGCTGGGGCAAAGGAGCCTGTGGAGATGCTTCCTGGGCAGCAGCCTGCAAGTAGAATGGGCCAGGGTGAAGGGCACTGAGGATGGTAGTAGGGCAACGATGCACCACCCCTTTGAGCATGAAATGCCCTACACAGGTAGAGCATGCCATATGACTTTATAGAGCAGCAATCTTTACCTTGGAGGTTGTCATACTACGGCGGTGATGGCGCAGCTGTTTGATGGGTCCTGGTCCATGCCATCCACGCGGGGGGGAGGCAGAGCATGCCGCCTGAGGAGAGGCGGAGGGTACCTTTTGTAGCATCATGACTTCCGGAAATTATAATTTTGTGACGAAACCCTTTATTTTTGTGGCCAAGAATCGCCAACAAGTTGCAGGATCCATTATTTCAACGGTCATATGATTTAAAACAAACTTGCAGAAATACAATGGGAAACTCAGGATCCACTGCGGTAAATAGTGAGATCCCATCTGCTGCACAGGAGCAACGCAGCCAGAGCAGCAGCGCCACATCCACATCTGGCAGAGATGAGTGTCCAGTGCTCACCAGAAGCAGCGGGGGCTTACCTGCGGTGTATGATGTGTATGGCCAGAATTTGAACGACCCTAACAGGAGCAAGTCTGTCAATCCTGCCCTTGAGGCCCTCAAGAGTGCCAACGTGTTGGATCCCCGCAACAACATGCCCTTGGAGCCTAACCAGCTACCTTGTCCTGGGCAGCGGAAGCAGCTGCCTACTGAACGCGCCTTGTCGAGCATACCAAAAGGCGGTGTGGATGGCACATGGACCTTCCCTTCGCCGCAGATGGTGTTCAATGGTACGCCAGGAGGTGACAGCGCGTTGTTGAAAAGACATGCATGCATGCCAGAAGTTAGTTGACACGCTCGCATGTGCCCAAAAGATCGTGTGCGCATGTGCATACGGGCATGCGTTCGTGTGTTAGTGGGCAATTGCGTGAGTGCACATGCAAGTGGGCATGCATCAGTTTTGTGCGCGTCGTAAGCTTTCACACATGTGCATGTATTCTATGGTAAAGTGTGCCAGGGAACGTATGAGTGCATGGAGAATGTGCGCGCATACATGCATGCATGTGTGTACGTGAGTGGGCGCAGCAGGTAAGGGGCGACCAAGACGCATGCGCAGGTTGATGATATGCGCGCATACAATTTGGAGGCTCAACGAGATCTCCCTGTTGACCAGCATGTTTTTGCTTATCATCAGTGTTTATCCCTTGACGACTGGTGCAACCTTGTATGAACCTGATCTACTCGCGGGCCAGGGATGTAAGCAAACAATTAGAAACAGCCGTGGCCTGCAGGACCTGTAACGCTTGGATGCAAGGCATCTTTTGCTCATCATTCAAGTGGTTGAACATGTATGCAGCTTTGAAACGCAAGGGCAAAGGAGATGATGTCACTGAAGATGACATGGAGGGTTTTGTTGCTGCCCATAATTGTGAGTACGCAGCTTGCAGTCAAGATTAGCCTAGCACCGGCCTTCTGAGCTTGCATTATGCGGGCCTGACGCCAGTTGCTCGCATCTGCTCGACAAGATACATACTTGGCTTCCTTATGCCATGGATACAGATGCCTGCAGTTTGAGTTGATCACAGCATTCAAGACCTGATGCCCGCCTGCTCATGCACTCTGCAGCTATGAACGAGTTAACTTGGCGCTATGTATTACTCTTTGAGAAGCTACATGCCGAGGAGTGCAATTGTCCCAGCCTGCTCAAATTCCAAGGTCGACCCCATGACTTAAGGTGACTGTGCAGTACTTGCGTGGCCTCCTGCCTAGAAGACTGCATCAGGTTGTAGCACCAAGCTCGCTTGCAGATGCATGTCCACCCCGTGCTGCTGAGGCTGTGTGTGTGAGCAGCTCGGCCCCCCATACATGACGGTGTTGTCTGAACAAGGCCCATAAGCGCACTTTTGACATGCATCCCTTTCCCTGGTCCTTATTCCTCCCTCCTGGTCAAGAATGAGAGGGTTCTGTGTCAGTCAGGGTACCTGAGATGTTCATGTCAAGTCCTAACAATGGCCTAGAGCGGTACTCTAGACCATGGCCTAGGCCTTGTTGCAAGGTTCACCCGCTCAGACAACAGTGCCTGCAGTGTGCAGTCTGTAGAGTGGATAATGGAATTTGCGTTGATGCTACTGTGTTTCTTGCGAGCACAGTCCCTTGGCTTGGCTGAGGCAAGTTGCGGGTGGCGACGCACCCTTTGATCGTCATGACTGGGTGGTGGACCGCTGTGGAAAGCAAGTGCGCTACGTCATTGACTTCTACTTCCATGAAGACAAGGCCGGCACGAACGAGGTAGGGTAAGGAGCGGGCTGGAGTAGGTTTGGAGTCTGGCTACAAGCATGCAAATCCCAGCCTTTGCATTTGTATGTATGTACTGAGTATGAGCCCCAGCACTGGCAATCGGAACAGACCAAGACAATTGCACCCAACTATGCAGGCATTTGAAATAATTGCGCGGCCAGCCTTGGACTCGTTTGAAGCAGCCCTTGACCGTACAAAGATGGCCATCTACAGCCGATTTGCTGAATGGGGCCTGCCATGCCCCATCACTGGCAAACCGGGCTCCATCGGACAGGAAGCTCGGTCGGCTAGCAGCTCATAGGTCTGCTGTGAGCTAAGCTGGATTTACCTGCCTTCCCTGCGCAACTTTGGGTACCTAAGCCCAGAGAGTTTGACAAACAGGCTGCTGGCAATGCTTCGAAGACACTAGAACCAGCACATGATCTGTGCTTGCTTTGTTAAATTACTTAAGAGCTGAACTTTAGCTTGGAGTGAAGGGGAGAGAGAGAGAGAGAGAGAGAGAGAGAGAGAGAGAGAGAGAGAGAGAGAG
>LFCJ01000531.1_pt1 | contig 24064 bp, 25 predicted proteins | sample 643141 | NCBI WGS metagenome assembly LFCJ01 (sample SAMN03766243, study PRJNA286221) | soda lake metagenome | biome: soda lake; feature: Kulunda steppe; material: water; isolation source: sample B1-Br-g2 brine of Lake Bitter-1 | place: Russia: Kulunda steppe | collected 2010-07
GGGCGTCCAAGAGAGTATGATTGAGACGGCAAGCGGTGTAGATGTGAATCGGGTTACACCCAAGGCCCTGAGACACTCGTTCGCCGTCCATTCGGTGCGAGGTCGGGAACTGAGTGGGTCACCGCCAATGAATTTAGAGACGCTGAGGCGCATTATGGGGCATGCGAGTCTGGACACAACAAGAGAGTACCTCAAGTTCCGTAAGAGCAGTGACCGTGCTGCCTTTGACCAGACATTCCCGGGGTGATTGAGGATGGCCTGTGTGGTCGGGTTGCATGGGTGTTGAGTGCGGGCATCCTCTGTAAACACTCATATTATCTCCTCTACCCTTGAATATCGGGATTTACAGCGGTAACGTACACTCTCGGTGCTTGAACTAGAGGTGTGGATACGTGCTCACGTACTCAGGTATGTATGCACTCACGTACGTAGGTACGTATCTCGGCAAATGGGCTCGTATCTTGGTCATGATGTCAGGAACGGTCAGGCATCGTATCAGGGTTGGCCCCGACTCTTCACATCGAAGCTGATTTTACAGCAATTGACGGGTGACCTCCAATAGAGTGGGTCGTTTGGTTGAATTTGAGCTTCTTCAAGCATGAGCAGCCTTCAACGTTTAAAGCCAGATTATAGCTTTCCTGAGCCTAACACCTTTGCACCTATGAAATATTCTAAACAATATGACAAGAGATGAACCTCCACTCAACACGAATGACGCCCGCATCCTTGACGCGCTGATTCAGGTCTGGGGCTGTGAGGCGAACGTATCCGAACTGCGACGAACGACTGGGTTGTCCTCGGGACAGGTCAACTACTCGGTTGAGAAGATGGATGGACACTATATTGACTACGCTGGCGACGATGAAGAGGCGAGCACACCCGGCCCGGACGCCCCGAAGAAGTACTCTCTCAATGGCACAGGTCGGAGAGCATGGGAGCGTGGCTCTGTCCAACGACTACTCCCTGACACGTCCGACGAGCGCGAAGACGAACAGAGAGCACTCACCGAGCTAGAGTCCCGGGTCGAACTTGTCGAGCGAATGGTACAGATGGTTAACCTATCTGACGACGACGTGAAAGAGAAGCTCACGACGGTGAAGAACGCGCTGTCCGGCGAAGTGTCCGAACAGGACCGAGAAGCTGCTGAAAATGCCCTCGATGAAATTGAGGATGAACTTACAAAGTTGAAGTCGTTCGCCGTGCCTCGAACCTACGCGATGTTACATCTGATGGCGGAAACGCACGGCGAGGACCACGTTGCACGCACCGTCAATGAGTGGCGCGACTGGTGGTATGGTGAGCGCAGGGGAATGCCCTATGACTTCTCCTTTGTACAAGCGGAGTAAAACCCCAAACTCGATTTTCAGACATGTCGTTTTGTAGAAATATATTAATAGGTGAATTACCTATTCACCTGTATGAGCGTAACACCAACCGTACCGACTACGGATTCTGAATACCTTGTGTACCACGACGGTGATGTCAAGCCCTGCAATATCCCGCCGATGTCCGGGGTCCGAATTCGAAAGTCGCCACACCCGGTCGAAGGTGCACGCGACCCGCTCGTGGTTGTTCTCGGTTCGGCCTCGTGGTTGGCTGGGGAGAGGCAAACTGGCGCAACTGCCGGGGAGCCGTACGTTCCATGTCTAAAACCCATCCCCGGGAGCCGAGCGCACTACATCGAGCGCGATGACCTCGCTGAGTTCCTCGCGTATGTGACTCGCCACAACATCCTCACGACTGTCGAAGCCGAGTTGTCTCAGTAATGACTCAACCGTATCTGTTAACATCCGTTTTCACAGTCCGAACCTTTACGCCGTCTACCGAATTTCTATATCGCGCGTGATATTGTGCGCGGGCTGCGGGAGTACGCACCTATAGGATAGAGTACGCGCAGTTCTACGCGGGAAATCTATAATAATTATTATATTATTCATCGCTCTCGCTGAGTGGGGACTGGCCTCAACTGAGCACCTCGTCCCACGAAGTGTCGAGAGCACGTTCACCGGTCTCGGTGAGTTCGTATATACCGTCTCGACCCTCGTTCTTCGTCACCGCGAACTTGAGACATTTTTCTTTCTTCAGCCATTTCGCAATCGTGCCGAAGTTAACGCCCGAAGCTGTCTCAAGTCCGCGCGTCCCCGTGTGTTCTCCATTGTCCACAGCGCGGAGGACCTTGACGAAGTTCTGGACGCGAGAGGGTTTCATATCAAGCCAAGTTTCCAGAGCTACTGGTACGTCGTGTTCGGTCAGAGTTGCGCGCTGTCGTTCCGTCTCCGCCTCCTTGATGCCTGCGAGCGAGATGTCTCGTCGAACGTGGCTAATGTTGTGAGGTTGTGGTCTCAGGTCCTCAGGGACGGGATACTCTTGCCTTTGTTGGAGCGCGTCCTCCACGCTCTGCCCGTCTTCGATGTCCTCGGGGAGCAGAAACCACTCGCCGACTTCAGGCGCGCGGTCCGTGTGCGTCTCCCCGTTCATATCAATCCACTCGTCAGGGGACGGGACCTGCTCACTCTCACGCACGCGAGCGCCCATCGCTCGTCCATAGCGGTCGAGCCAGTGTTCGTCACCGAGTCCGAGACCGCAGGGAGCACCACACATTTCGACAGGCCACGTCGCCTCACCTTGCGCCAGTATCATCGCCTGCCCCGTTCGGAATTGCGAGAGTTGACGCTTCTGCTCGTGGCTGAAGTGATACGCTCGGTCGAGCGTTTCGATTTCCTCTTCCCCACACCGGAGGAGGATTTTGATGGGCATATTACCCCTAATCGGCTTATAAACGTCTGTAAGCTTCTGGGTGCTACCCGCCATCATCACTCTCCTTGAACCTCCTTGTGTTGCGATGAAGTAGAGGGTTTGTTGAAGGCTCTTGATTTCTGCCCGGTATTTAGTATCCGCGAGCTTCGCCGGGGCGAGAGCCTTCAGTTCACGGATTTCGAGAACAGCGCGTGGCAGGCGCGGGTGCTGGTCTCGGGCGCGGTAGATGAGCGAGGCGACCAGATTGACAATGACGTACTTCAGCGCCTCTTGCTCTTCTGGGAGGTAGTTGCAGTTCAGGATGGCCACGCGGTCACGCCTCATCTCGTTCACGATGTCGAGGTTCGTTTCCTCGCCGGTGTCGGCGATGATACCCTCGGCGTAAAGCATCGTCAACATCTGGGCGCATTCGGAGAGCACGTCGTCAGCGTCCATCTCGTACGTGATAGTGTGGGATTCTCCCTGTTCGACTGCTTCACCGTCGTTCATCTCCTCGACCTCGACGACGGCTTCCGTCCCGTCCGCGAACTTATCCAAGAGGTGAATAAGAGATTCAACTCTTCCACCCGACTTCCTGATTGCTTGTCCGATTAGTCTCTCGGTTACGCTGGAGTTGGTCGAGACACTGGCTAACTGCAACACGAGTTCGGGCGTCAACGAGTTCACGCCGATTGTGAAGACCTCGTGATTCCCCGGTAATTCGCGCGGTAGGTCTCTTGTCGCAGGCGTCAGAACCACGCTCTCGTATGCTTCAGGCTCTCTTCCGAACCGTTCGAGCGAGTCATGGATGCCTTCATCGTCACTCGGGATGGCCACCATCGGAGTCTCATTTCTGCCGTCGTCGAACAACGAGAACCACTTGTAGCCGTGTTCGGTGTGGAGCGTCGAGCAGAGCGTCACCAGCGTGGAGTCTTTACCTTGCCTCGGAAGCGCAATGGCGAGGATGTGCTCGCAGTCACTATGGTCGATTTCAAGTGCTCTGTCTTCGATAGATGCGGTACTCGACGCGCCGATGCGGACGCGACCGACCGGGGTGGGGTCGTCGATGTCCTCGCCGTCGAGCGGCTTGAACGTGACCGGCGCATACCGCGTCGAGTCAGTCCACGCGCTGACATAGCCGAGACCCTCGGCGATGGCCGCGTAACATTGGAGCTCGCGCAGCGCGGGCGGGCTCTCGTCCGCGTCACGAAGTCTCGCGAACCGCCTGAACGCGAACTGCGCATCGTTCGAAATCTCGTCGAACGCCGGGTGCAGAACTGTCGGTAGGCGCTCGTCGAGCCTGATGGCATAATGCAGTTGATGCAGCACAGCGTCCGCGCTCCATCGCGACTGCCCGGTGACGGCGCGCTCAGCCTCCCGGAGTAGCTGCCGCACGTACGACTCGACTTCGAGATTATGGGTGGCGATGTGCTGCTCGATACGCTTCGCGACGGTATGTTCGACAGCGGTCGCCGGGTCCGAGTAATCGGAGGGCTGAATCCTGTCGATGAGGTCTTTGCTGGACATATCAGACGGAGGGGTCGATGGTCGGAACGTCGTCGTAACTCACGTCCGGGAGGTCGTACAGGAGGTCGCCCTCAGCCTCTCTAAGGGCGTAGTGTCGCCACCTGCCATCGAACTCAGCGGCGATTTCCTCGATGTCTTCCGGCAGCGGGTCGGTGCGGAGCCGTGTGGCTATGACTTCGCACTTTTCCTCGTCGAGACGGAGCTCGACGGGTTCCTCGACGAGTGCATAAGGAACGAGGTCGTCGAACGCCTGTCGAACGAGTTCAGGGTCGTAGCCGTGGCCCGTTCGCCACTCGACGAGGTTCGGGAACCCTGCGAATCTCACGTCGTGCCGGATGACGCTCTCGATGAGCGCACCGACGGGGACGAGACCCTGACGGTCGCACTCGACGTACTCGATAAGCAGGTCGTAGATTTCCGGGAGCTCGACTGCGTTGATGTACGTCTCCAGCGTGACCGGGTACATTGCCCGGAGATTCCTCGCATATTTCGAGGCAATCCACGGAGTCTGGACTTCTCCGTGGAGGTCTTCTTCGGCTCGGAGCGCGACGCCTTCCACGAACTCGTCTCGCCGCGCCGTGGGGAGCGCGTACTCGTGGCCGAACACCCACGCGACATCGACCGCGATGTCGTCGGTCTCGACGGTTTTGACGAGGACTGCCGTGTCTCCCCAGACGATTTCGCCGGACTCCTGCTCGTATGCTTCGAGGTTCCGACGCCGGGTCGTACGGATTCGCCAGTAATTGGCGACGCCGACGACTGCCGCGAGCGCGGCGAGGACGACGTACATCCACCACACGAGCCACAGCTGGAGGAGGACGACGCTGATGACGAACGTGGCCGCCGCCGGGACGAGCGCATTCCAGAGCACATCCTGACCTCGCATCCCGGCGAGCAGGTCCAATTTGAGGACGGCGATGCTCTCTCGAAGGGTCAGGTCTTCGTCCACATCCTCCGTCTCGATTTCAGCCACCTCTCGCTCGCTCTGAGCGGAGGTGTCTTCTTCAGAGGTGTCATCCACCTCGTATCGAATCACGTCGCTCTCCGAGCCTGTCAGAGCGTATTCGATGCGCCGGGCGATTTTTTCCCGGCTCATTTCACCGTTGACGATGGCGCGCTTTGCCCCTGACGTGGACATCAGGCCAGCGCGGAGATGCTTGACCGACTCGACCGAGTATCCGGTCTCATCAGCCGCCAGACGCGCCGCGCGGTCGTAGTAGGTGAACAGGTAGCCTCGGGAAAGCACGAGCAGGATGACCACAAAGACCCACGGACTGCCGACCGTCCCGGCGAGCGGCGAGAGGATTTCGTGCGAGCCCTGCGCGATTTCGACGCCTTCCTGAAGTGCGAGCCAGATGCCCACGGAGACGACTGCGAGGCAGGCGAAGACGAACAGCTGCACGGCTCGCGTCGCCAGCGTGGTCGTATCCATCCGGGGGCTGGATGGTTTCAGTCTCTCGACCAGACGGGTTAATTGTGATTTCATCCAACCACCCCAGCGGGTTTGCCGGATTCGGCATCAGTCGCGAACAGCTCTCGTCGTAGCTGTACGATGTCCTCGCGGACACTTCGGTATTCGTGGCCCATTCCGTACTTTGTCTCCATCCGCTCACACGCTCGCTGCATTTGGACGAGCGCGGACTCAGGCGTCGCGAGTCGTCCGGGGCGGAGGATGGGCTCCAGCCACGTATCGTGCAGGTCTTGTGCGCCTTTGAGGTCCTCGACGCCGTTGTGTACGGCATCGAGTTCGCCGTCTCGGATGTCGGACTGGCCGTGCTTCGCGAGCGATGCCAGCTGCGCAACCGTCGAGACGCCGTACGCATCGCGCCAGAAGATTTCGTCGCTACCGACCTCCGGGATTTCCGCGATGTGTTCAGCAGCGGCTGCGTCCTGATTACGCTGGTAGGCGAGCGCGAGCGCCTCGCGCTTCTGCCGGGCTTTCGACGCGCTAGTGTGGAGGAGGTCGAAAACCCACCCACGGGAGCGCAAGAGGTAGTATCCGGCGGTCGTCAGGCTGATGAGGACGAGGATGACCGCGACCGGGTTCATCAGAATCGCCATCCCGAGCGGGATTAGCTCGATGGCGTACTCGACTAGCAGGTTATCGTACAACTCCGCGCGCTCCAGCGTTCCGTCGTAGTACTCACGGACACCAGCCGGGGAACGGTCGAATCCCGCCTCCTCAGCGTCTTGAATCATCGTGATAACGATGCCCCGGTACTCGTCGGTCATCGTCTGCTCGCCCGTGAGGTCTGTGTCGCTGGCGTAGAGTTCGACGGTCGAGCTGGAGCCGTCCTCGAAGAAGAGCTCCAGCGTGTAGAGCGACGCTTCGTCGAGTGGCGCGGCGTCTTCGTCATATTCGACGATAACGACGTGACCTTCGAGTCTCGCATCTGCCGGGGATTCGACGACTCGCGCGCCGTCGAGTGGCTGGCTAACCGAAAACATTGCGACGGGGCCGGTCGTATTGAACGCCGCGTCGCTCTCCCGCGTCTCTATGTCCACCGTTTCGATGGGGACATTAATGGGCGTCACTCGGGCGAGTTCCGCCTGTTCAGGTCGTTCATCCGCTCCTGTGGCCGTCTCGTTCCCTTCCGGGTATTCGTCTGTCAGTTCGTCGTCTTCTGGCTCGACATCCGGGCCTTCATCGGCGGAGACCGGAACGGTAAGGATGGCCATTCCGGCGACCGCGATGAGCACCACGAGGAGGACGGCGAGTACTTTGTGTTTGTTACTCATCAGTCGTCAGAGGTTTCCGCAGTCGGTTCGACGCGCCCGGTTCCTGAGTTTTCGCTCCCGAGTATCTCGGAAAAGAGGGGCGTGAGCTGTTCCGTGAGGGCCTCGAAGTCTTCAGCCCAGTCCTCGCGCGATTTGTACTCGTTATTTTCGAGCTTCTGCTTCATCTGCTGATGTTCCATCTGAGCCTGCGCGAGTGTGGCCGCCTGTGCCTCCACTTTGATTCGGTCGCGTCGCGACCGCTCCTTCGAGTGGATGGCGTCCGCGATGCTGAGAGTCTGCGGCGGTTTGTACGCATAGTCTGGGCCGCGCGGGTCTTTCCGCGTGATTCGACCGGATGACCTGACCACAAAGTCGCCGTCGTCGGTCTCGTCGGCGTCGTGCGGAAGCTCGTGGAGCACCGTGTCTCCCGGGGGCCGGTGGTTGTGCAGTTTGCGGTCTTCCCCGGCGTACTTGGTGCGGCTGAAGAGTCCGAGGATTCGATGCTTTGCGAGTTCGCGGATGATGGGTCGCCCGTCGTTGTCGTACTCGACGCGCTCGGCGTTGAACGGGATAGTCTCGACCGTGCTGGGGCTTCCGTCAGAGTGTTCGAGGATGTGGATAACACGTCGGCGGACTGCACTCGTCCGACGCTCGATGATGATGCCGACGATAACGCCGAACAGACCGAGCGCGACCTGTACCATCCAGCTCTCAACGAACGAAGACGGCGCACGCCCGACTTGCAGCACCCGGTACATCCCGACCGCGAGGTACGCAGCGAGGAGGAGCGTGGCGACCAGCGTCAGCTTTGCCGGGCCACTCAGCCCGCCGATTTTATCGCGGACGGGGATGCGTACGTGTTCCGTCGAGCCGGTCGCATTGGACGCTAATTCGTCCGTTTTATCCCGTGAGTCGTCGTCTTCGCCGAAGACACCGCGCCGACCCATCACGTACACACCGACCAGCACGGCGAGCACGGCGAGCACTCCGACGAGAGCAGCTGTGGCCGACATCAGTCATCACCTTCGGAGGGGAGGCCGAGTCCGAGGTCGTCGTCCGAGTACTGCCGGGGAGAGATGTCATCGTGAGCGTCCAGCGACCGGAGCGCGTTCAGCGCACGGTTGTGGAGGTCAGTTCCGCGCTGGACGAGCTCTGCGTGCTTCATCTCCCATTCGTCGATAAGCTCGTGGACCCGAGCGCATCCGGTCTTATTCGCGAGGAGCTGGAGGACGCGTTTCCGTTCGCGTTCCGTCTCGGCTTCGGCCAGCATCCGCTCCCGTGTGTCCATCGTGGTCTCATCACGCAGCATCGGGCACGCCGAGCCGTAGCCGTCGCAGCCTTTGCACTCGTCCGGGAAGCCTTCCTCTGGCATCCGGCACTTATTGCTATAAAACATCTCGTACTCCGCGTCCATCTGCGCGAGGGCGTCCTCTACGAACTCCACCACGGAGCCGGTCGGGAGCGCGCACGATTCGTCGAGCCACTCGCTAATCTCCGCAGCGAGTTCGCCATCGCCCAGATACCACCGGAGCTCCCGGAGTTCCGAGCGGAGCTGACTCAGTTCGTCTCTGGTTGTGTTAGTCGTCATATGTCTCTTGCAGGGCTTCGATGATTTCGGGGAGTTCCGCGCTGGGCTTCGTCAACAGAAGGCCCAGACCCGGCACGGTGAGGACCGTGAAAGGGTCATCCGGGCGGAAGGGGTACGTCGAATCACTCGACACATCCCTCGGAATGTAGAACTGTGTGCAGTTCTTTCCGACCCGGGTGACGCTTCCTTCACCAGTCAGCATCGCAAATCACCCATTGTGGTTATATTACAACGCCGCATACATATATGTAAATCGGTTGATATTTTGGTAGTCATAGTTATCTGATTAGGTTTTTAGGATTCGGTGCTCCCTCGGTTCTGATGCCGGAATCATTGGCGGCGGAAAGGGCGAAGTAACAGCCCAACGTTACCATAAAGACTCCGACAATAACCCAGCCGACCATTATGGCCATCGACCCGGCGATGAGCCACACGGCTCCGCCGAGGAACGACTGCGCTCTGCGGAACGCCCCGGCTCTGTGGCCGAGACGCATAAACAGGAACACTCCTGCGCCGAGCGCGATGAGGATGAGGGCGAGGCTGGCCATCATTTGCGACCACCTCCCCGGGACCATTCGTATTTTGCAGCGCCGCTCGCTCCCATCTGTCGGGATTCGACGAGCTGCGCGAGGTACGGTACGACGTAACGGATGACGAGGATGACGAGGATGATGAGCCCGGCTGTGAACCAGCCCCCCGGATTAAGAAAGCTGATAGCCAGCACGAGCAGAATCAGTCCCCACAGTATCGTATCTCTCATGTGAATCACCTGAAGAAGCCTCCCGAGAGCGTGTCTCGGAGGCTGGCCGCGAACGAGCGGCGGTCGTATTCGAGCCGGTCGAGCAGTCCGGGATTAACACGGAAGTCGAGCGTCCGCTCTTCGTTGAACGTGACGTGAATTGCGTCCGGGCTCTCTTCGTAATATACTGGGTCCCGTGTGTCAGTCCCCAGCGGTCGCCACACGCCGTCGCTGTCTTCGTACATCGCAATCCAGTCATCAATCTCCCGGTCGCCACCGTCCGTGAGCTGGATGGTGATTTGCGACCCGGCGGGCTCGTTGATTTCATACTGCGTCTCTTCGAGGTCGGGTTCGCGGTCCCACAGCGACGAGATGGTGCCGAGGATGCCGCCGCTCGCCTGTCGAGCCTCTCCCGTCCACGAGAGAGCGAAGACTCGGGCTTTCGAGGGCGCGAAGGTCACGTCCTCGGCCCCGGAGCGCACGTCGGCGGTAATGCGCGTGTAGCTGTCAGCCGTGTCGAAGTCGTACACAGCGCGCCACTCGGCGACGTGTTCGCCATCGTCGGCCTCAATCGTGCCGAGGTCCGCCGGTTGAAGCACGTCGTCCGGCACCATCAGGACGAGAGACGTGCAGTAGCCGTTCGGATTCGTCATTTTGAACCGAGCGAACGCCTCTGAGTCCTCCATTACGACCTTAGTATTCGAGACGACGCTCTCCCCGGAGCCATCAGAGTCGATGGCCTCGGTGAACGCCTCGTCGCCGCGCAGGTCGTGTTCGACGACCGTGCAGTCGTTATCCTCCGCCCCGGCAGCGAAGGCACTCAGCGAGGTCAGCAGCAGGGCAGACACGACGAGCAGGAGGACGGCGTGCTTCATCGTCCGAATCGGCGGACGCGTCCGTATGCGTCATCGCCAGCGTCTCCCGACCACGCGTTCGAAACGCGCGTCTTCAGCCAGTCGGTCGGGAGGATGGTTCGGAGGACGATGCCGAGGAGCATCGCCGACAGGAAGGCGACGAGGAAGACCTCGGCGGCCAGAGAGACGGCTGCGAGTGCGAGGATGAGCAGGAGGACCGTCACCCGCGCCCCGATGCGGAATGCCTTCCGTCCGCCCTTGTCAGCGCCGCGCTTGACCTTCGTCTTCGGCTTCCGTGGGCTCCACCTCATCGGCGACCACCGCGCCGGATGGTGCGGCGCACATTACTCCCGCCTCGGAGCGTGCGGTCTCGTCCTCGTGTCCACGTCCGTTCGACGACGGGGATGTGTCGCAGCAGCGCAAAGACGAGGATGGGGACGACGATGATGCCGATGAGCGCGAGCGTCGCTCCGGCGCTCAGGATGCTCGTGGCGATAAAAACGCCGCCAAGGAAGAGCGCAGAATATATCTGCTGCTTCCGCGTCCCGAGGCCGAGCAGACCGCGCGAGTGCTCGTTCACGTCTCCGCGAGCGTCGCCGAAGAGTCGTCGAACCGCGCGCGGCATTATGCGCGTAGGCTTGAACGACCCGGCGGTCTCTCGCAGGTTTCGTCCAGCTCCTCGCGCCTGCTTACCGATTCGCCTCATTTGCAATCACCCGCCGCACGGATGCTCGTGTCGATGTCGGCGCAGTACTTCCCGGCCATCTCAGCGACCGTCGAACGGTCGATGTCTTCGTCGGGCTTGACGAACTCGCTGTGAACGTCTTCGAGGACCTCAGGCAGGTCCTTTTCAGCGATGCCGGTGAACACGATGTACTCGTCGGCGATACCGGGCGCGGTGTCAGTCACTTCGACCGCCGCGAGGCTCTCGTCATCGAACTCCGCGACGAGGAAGTTCGAGACCCGGGCATCTCCGTCGTCATACGTCAGCCGGATGATGACGGTCTCGTTGTAATCCGGTGCGGTGACGCGCGAGTTGTAGTACTCGACCATCGACGCCTCGTGGTCATTGACGAACTCCTGCACGCCGTCAGCGGTCTCCCGGGCGTCAGACACGTCGGAGTTAAACACCATCGTCAGCGTTCGGTCCACCGACCCGCTGGCGTACGCGCTAATCTCGGAGATTCGGTCTCCGAGCGACTGCTCCGCACATCCAGCGAACACGGTCGTCAGTCCATCACAGTCGGAATCTGAGTCGGCAGCGACCGCCCCGGTGGCGGCCATCGTGCCGAGCGATGCGACTAACAGTCCTGCCAGCAGCATCGCGAGTTTGGATTTTCGGCTCATAGTTTGGGTTATTGGAGGGACTGGCCCGGGAGTCGAACCCAGTGCCAATCGCGAAAGATTATGACCCGCTTCTTATCCGAAGAAGGGGAAGCTGAAGTCGAACGTCAGCGCCTCAAACCACGAGTAACCGGTGGAGTCGTAGTTCACGAGGAGGGACTGGCGGTCGTGCTCCTCGTTGTCGATGTGGAGCGAGACCTCGCCGTCATCGTAGGTCGCGAACGAGCCGTCCGGGGTCTCCTCAGGCTCGCCGTTATAGACCTTGATGTCCTCGCCGTTGACGGTCATCTTGTGGCCGGTAAGCCACTCGCCAGCTTCGGCGTCCTCAGCGGACGACGCGAAGGCGTCAGCGACATCCTCGTCGTTGAGGGTCATCACGAACGTCCGGTCGTCGAGGTCCAGCGAGTCCGAATCGCTGACGAACTCGTGGGAGATGGACGCCGTGTCCACCTCGTCACCGAGGCCGAGGATGCTCAGGAAGCCCTCGGTCGCGGTGTCCATCGAGACGATGTGGTCGTAGTTCATCACGACCTCCTCGCTGACAGCGAAGAAGCCGTCCACGTAGTCAACAGTCACAACGAGCTCGTCGCCGTACATCTCGAAGGATTCGCCATCCTCAACATCGATTACGGTTCGGATGAGCAGTTCGTCACCCTCTTCGAGTTCGTACTCGTTGTCGAGGATTTCGTCGTGTTCAATGACGAACGTGGCGCTGTCGTTTTCCAGTTCGACATCATTCTCGGAGAGGTACACGAACTCGACGTACTCGTCGTCGTCATTGAGTTCGACGGACACGTGAGCACTAACAACCTCTCCATTTTCGAGGTTCGAGTACTCGAACGTCTCAGTCTGTCCCTCAGTGAGGAGAATATTTTCTCCATCACCGATAGTGAATTCAGTCTCTCCACTCCATTCGTCTAAGTCGTAACCATCCTCTTCGGCGGCAACCAGACCCGACGCTCCCGACATCAGGACCATCAGGGCGAGGAACATGGCCATAAGAGGCCTGAGGTTAAGTGTCATTGCAATGTTCATATTACTGACACTATGCAGTATGATTGCCCTGTATTTTAGTATGTCGGTCGTTTGATGTTTTGGGGCGGTGTGTGGCTCGGAGTTATTGAAGACCAATATCTACGAAAAGTTGTAATATTAGAATGGATATGAAGAAAATTTGGCGTATCTAACAGGTCACTCTACATCCGTCACGACATCGCGGAACGGGTTGAGGCGGATGAGTCGGAGCGACCATTTAACCTCCATCTCCCGGGGTGACCACGTAATCAGGCCGAACGCCGTCTCGCTCTTGAGCCACCACGAGTCGCGGTCGAACGACTCCCACGGATTGAGGACGATGCGTGGCTCGGCCTCCCACTCGTTAGCATACCATCGCTCCATCGTGGGGACGAACTCGTGAAGTGGCGGGAACTCGCCGTCCTCCTCGTCCCACTCACCCCGGGGTCGAAGGTGATGGTTGTGCGGGTGCACGACGTGGAGGACAGGATGCGTCTCGTTGAGCATCTCCGGCGAATCGTCTCTCGCGATTAAGTAATGATAACCGCTATAATGGATTTCCACGACCTCCTCGCGAGCGGGGTCGATGTACACGTACACGGGCTCGCGGTCGATGTAGTGACTGTCCGCGCCACCGGGGACCCATCCGACCTGCGTAGCGTAATAATGCCAGAAAGCTATGCAGTCGAGGTCCTCTTCCGGCGAGGAAAAGTAAGCCGCGTATGTTCGCTCGGGCTTGATGTCGAGGTGGGCGGTCAGGAGGTACGGCTGAAACTTTTCGATGAGCTCCATCCGCTCTTCGAACTCGACGACAACATGCCGAGGTTTGTGGTCCCACGGGTCTTCGACCGACCCGGCGGTGACGCCTTGTGGCACCGCGCCAACCGTGACCACGGTGGAGCCGCCGACGATGAACGCTCTGCGCGTCATCGGGGACTCATCCTCCGACATCAGTCCATCACCGGCGTAAACCAGCGGTCGGCCCACGACCCACCGTACGACCTGTTCGCGATGTCGCGCGCCTCTGCCGTAGATGTACGGATGCTTTCTTGGTCCCCGTCCGAGTCTTCGTCGGCCACGAGTGCAGCCGGGTTAATGAGACCAGCGCCGACCTCGGTCTTCCCAGCTTCAGGGAGCGGCGTCGCGGTACGCGCGATGGCGTCCGCCACCTCTTCCGGCTCACCCTTCATCGACGCGTCGGCATCCATTAGGAGAGCGACCGCGCCAGCCACGACAGGCGCGGCCATACTGGTCCCGGACAGCACGCTCTCGCGCTCGCTCCCCGTGGATGTGTACGTAGTTGTCGAGAGAGCCATCCCGGGCGCGGCCACATCAACGGTCGCGCCAGAGGTCGCGCCAATTGAGGCGTTAGTGAGCCCTTCATCGACGCCGGTGTTTGCGAAGTACGCCGGGCGAATCTCTTCGACATTTTCCGAGTATTCGGTCGCTGCTACGGACACAACTCCCGGGGTCGGCGTATCAGCAGGCGACGCGACCCACCGCGTGGTCATCCTCGAATTGCCGACGGCGGCCACGACGACGACGCCGGACTCGACTGCATCGGACACCACCTCGGCGAGGACATCCGAGTAAATCGGCGTCCCGAGGCTGAGATTTACGATGTCCGCACCCTCTTCGACAGACCACTCGATGGCTTCCACGATGTCGGCGAGTTCGCCGCGCCCGTTATCCCCTAACGCCCGAGCGACGAGGAGCTCGCACCCGGGAGCGATGCCATCGGCCCCGTTCGCGATTGCGCTCGCGACCCACGTTCCGTGCCCGTCACGGTCACGAACCGAGTCGAGACCTTCCTCGCCGGAGATGAAGTTTTTGGACCCGACGAGTCTGTCGCTGAACAGCTCACCGTTCGGGTCGTTGACTCCAGTATCGACCACGGAGACGCGGACGGACTCGCCCGACACTTCGAGGTCGTCCAGTCCGAACATCTCTCGGAGGTCGGCCATCTGAGCGCGCTCAACATCGTCGAACGCGAGTCCGGTCGCGCTGAAGTCGCCGGAGTAAAGGCGATAAAGTCGTGGTCGAGTCCACTCTCGCTCGCGAGAGAGCGACCGAACCGGGTCAACGGTGACGCGGAGGTTGAGGTCAACGTTCTCGATGTATGAGAGCGTCGAGAGCGGGTTCGAGGTGCTGAAGACCCCGGGAAACAGATGGGACTCGGGCAGCGCGACGACCGCGCGAGTCGGGGAGATGTCCCGGACGTGATGCCGGGAGGAGCTCTCGTTGAGCCAGTCGTGGAACGTCTCCATCTTACCGTCTTCCACCGTGACGACGAACGTCGAGTGCCCATCGCCGCCGTATCGAACGGTCTGGCCGAGGAGATTCGGAGCGAACCAGCCGCGAGCTGTCTGGAGTGTTGGAGACAGCGCCTCGGGGTCAGAGCTCCACGGAGTGGCGGATGCCGTCCCAGCGAACGCCGGAGTCACAGCTGTCGCGCCGATGCCGGTCATCAGCGCGCGTCGAGTCATTCGGGAGTCGGTGCCGTCTGTGGGGTTGTTATCGTCAGTCATTGGAGGGTCACCTGCGCGGGGAGCGCGAGCGTGAGAAGGTTCACAGTCGAAACCGTAGAGAGTAGCTGAGGCGGGGTCCACGTTGTGAGACTGCTCACGAGCTTCGACATCTCATAGCGGATTTTATCGAGCAGCGTGGGGTTGTTGTTGATAGCCGCATCGAGCTTCCCGGTATCGTCGGCGAAGGTGTGGATTACCGTGCCATCTCCGACGTGCCGGACTTCACCGTACACACCCGTCGTCGGGTGGCCGTGAGTCCACACGAGGGCGTCGTCATTCAGCTCCGCCGTGTGGAGATAGACTGTCCGATGCCGGTCGAGCGCCCTATCATCCTCGTCGAGCAATCGGAGCGAGATGTCCGAGGCGTCGATGGAGGTCAGATACACCGAGACGGGGCCGGTCGCGTCAGCGTGGAGGTTCGCCACGAGGCGGACGCTGCCGGTTCGCTCTTCGATGGTCGCCCCGGTAATGCCGTCCCCGGTCACAGCGACCGACCCGAAGATGGACGGCTCGACCCGGACGCTCGGCGGCATCGCGGGCGACGCGCTGTGCGCGGTGATGGCGACCGTTTCGGTGTACTCGACGCCGTTCACGTCCTCGATGGTGTATCGGATGACGTATCGACCCTCGTCCTCAGCGGTAAACTGGAGGGTTCCGTCCTCGACGGTCACGAACACGGAGGAGCCGTCCGGCGCGAACACTTCGGCGTCAACGAGTGCGCGGTACCGCGAGTCGTCGGACGCGGGCCGCATCGTTACGGAGTCGCCGACGACGGGGCGCAACGTGTCGAAGCCGAGCGAATCAACGCGCGGGATGCCATCCGAGACCCGGGGGTTTTCAGTCGCCGGGCCATCAGCTCTCCCGGTGTGGCCGTCGTCATCGACCACGCTGACGCCGAACCGGATGGCCGAGGCGTCTTCGTTCGGGAGCGGGTAATCGCGAATCTCCACGAGGTGCGAGCCCGAGAGCGTCCGGCTGATGTCGATGTACTCCTCCTCGACGGTCACGGTGGTGCCGTCGCCGAGGTACACCGTGACCACGATGTCGTCGAGCCCGAGGCCGGGGTCAGACCACCCGGTGGCGATTTCGAGGTCAGCGTCAACGGTGAGCACTCCGTCATCGTCTTCCCCGATGGTCGGGGTTGTGGTGCCCGAACCGCCCCGGTACGTCGGGGAACGGTCACGGAACTCGCTCTCAAAGTCGTTCACGAGGTCGAAGGTGGCTTCTTCATCGAGGTTCGCCACGTCTTCGCAGTCGTACTCCGCGAGGAGCGTTGTCCCGGCCATCTCGCAGACCTGTTCGGCGCGCTCGCGCACATCCTCCTCAGCCTCGCCGAAGTAGGTCACAAGGTTTTCGAGGTACTGCTCGCCCTCCCAGACCATCTCCATCCAGCCGAGGAAGTCGAGCCAGCCTTCTTCATCGACGGGCGGCTGGAGACGCACGGTCTCCAGTTTAACGCCTTCCGCCGGGACATCGACCGTCTTCTTTCCTTTGGTCACGTACACCGGTGTCAGCACGTCCTCGGTCGGGTCGAGCGACTCAATCGCGCCGACCATCGTGTCGTAATCCACATCCATCGGGTCGAGCTCGCGCAGTTCATCTGGGCCACCTTTGTAGGCGACCATATGGACGGTCTCGACCCGGGAGTCCATCCCGACGGCGAACTCGCCATTGTGGTCGGCCTGCACCCGCTCGACCTGCACGATGTCATTATCAATATAGGCCTGTGTGCGCTCGGCGTGGTCGGTCAGTAGACCTCGGAGGTCGGTTTCCGCTGTGTTCAGCGCGTCCGTGAAGAGTTCAGATGTGGAGCCGACCTGAATGGGAACCGGGATGGTTTCAGTTTCTCCCTCCTCGGGGACATACTCGGCCACATACCAGCCCGGGGGCAGCTGGACTCGGGCGTACTCGTGAGTCTTCCCGGGTCCGCGTCCGAGGTAATATTCGATACTCGTTGCGTACTCGTTGGTCAGCGGGAACGAGTACACAGCGGTCGTTTCCCCGGTGACGGAGAGCTTTCGGAACTCGACCTCGCCACCGGAGACCGTACGGCCCGGCAGCTGTCGGTCAACGGAGTCCTGAAGCCATCCGCTTTCGCTCAGGTCCCACGCGGTGACGACGTACGGCTCGTTCGATTCAAGGAAGATTCCGGTCTGATGCGTGTCAACGCCGTCGGTGTATTTTTCGAGGCCCCACGCTGACTCGGGGTTGATGATGACGGTGGTGACATCCTCTCCTTCGTTCGCCTCGAAGATGTCGTACACCGGGTTCAGCGATTCGTCGAACACGTCAGGGGTCGTGTCGTACAGGTCGCGCTCCACGCGGTTCACGGCACTCAACAGTTCCTCGCCGGGCTCGCGGATGTGTTCGTCAACTTTGTCGTAGTCGATGACGACCGTCTCGACCCACGCGTGCGGGACAGGCGATTCAGACGGACACTCCCCAATCGAGAGCGAGACTCCACAGCTGACCACCTGCCCCGTGATAAAATCCGTCGCCTCGGTGAGGCTCGGACTGTTCGTGCCGGACGCGTCGGCTTTCGTGTGCGTCCACGAGCTGTCCTCTACTCCGTCAACGGTCATCGCCCCGGCACGAGCGGACGAGCCTGTCCAGTACGTATAATAAGCCGTATCGCCAGACATCACGATTCGGCCAGACGAGGGGAGGAGCGTGTCAGCCAGTATCTCCCCATCATTGAGAGCGTACACCCCATCCGGGACGACGATGACCTCTCCATCATCGCCCACGGCGTGGACCATATTCCGGTTGATGTTAACCGGGTCGGACCAGACGGTCGTCCCGTCTTCAGCGGTCAGAACGGTCAGGTCGCCGCCGTCGTACACGACCACGCGGTCGTCCGTCGCGAGGAGGTTATCAACCTCGCCTCCAGTAATCAGTCGGTCCCATTGTCGTTCGCCCTCGTGGTCAAGCGCGGCTACCTCTTCATCGAGTTCGACGTACACCCGGTCGTCGGTGAACGCGATGGCGTTCACAGCGGATTCGCGCTCATCGACCCACAGCTCGCTTCCGGTTTCAGCGTCGAGACCGATGATGTAGTGGTCCCACTCTCCGATGACCACGAGGTCGTCGGTCGTCGCGACGGTCTGCTGCCAGCCGTCGGTCTGGTACGTCCACACCTCGCTTCCGGTGTCGGCGTCGAACGCAGTGGTGTAGTACGACGTGGCCGTGATTACGAGGCCGTGGTGTTCGTTGACGACCACGTACTCGCTGGCTCCGTTAGCCGTCCCGGACCATTCCGTGTCGCCGGTGTACGTGTCCACTGCGTAGATGTCTCCATTCGTGCTCGTGTCTGCGGTGAAGTACACGAAGCCATCAGCGACAGCTGGTTGTTGGCTGATTCGGCCATCGTACGATTCGCGCCAGAGCTCAGCCCCGGTCGCTTCATCATACGCGACGATGGAGTCATACAATGGGACAATGAGTACGCCTCGGTCTTCATCGATGACTGGGTGGTGAGGAGCATCGGTTGAGGATGCGGTCTCCTCCCAACCATCGTCGCCCTCGTCGGCGACCGCCGTCCCGGCTAACGAGAACGCGCCGAGAGGCATCGCCGCCGTGAAGAGCATCAATGCAATTGCTACTGTGATTATGCGATGGAATTTCATATTTGCTGAGCCGTGAACACGGCCAATTATGTAAGATATATTATGTATAGGGCATAATCCTGTCGGTCGAATGATGTGATTCTGGGCTATATGAGGAACACTTGCACGCTATCAATGACGCGCCTCATAGCCAGTCCACATACCGTTCACGAATCAGTCCTCGTCTTCGTCGAGGTTCCAGTGCATCCGCAGCATCGGACCAGCCCGCCAATAGCCGTCCTCGTCTCTTTCGAGCCACTCCTTGGCTTCGAGGTCGGCGAACGTTCGGGCCGAGATGCCGGGGAAGTCGTGTCGAGTGACTCGCTCTCCGACAACAAGGGCTCCGAGCAATTCATCATACTTGTCAGGTCTCATATGGTATATTTTGAATTGTTGCCCCATTGGTATTCGGTTCAGTGGAGGTTTCCGCTGTAAGCCCTCCGCTGAGGGTCTGAAATACCCAATATAGTGGAATTTACAGCGGAAACCTCCACTCAGTAGCATAGTTATCAAGCACGTCCGAATCTCGCTCCGAATCGCATTATTTTGGGAGATATGCAAATATAATAAGATAGTTCATTGATAAGGTTCGGCCATAAAGAACGCTCTCAAGGCTTAAGTACCGTATTTTCAAGCTGGTCTGTCTACCGGATATACGCATATTTGCGAAAGAATTAGGGGCTCCACATGTCTGGTCCAGCGTATGGACGAAGACCTCGACCCGTCCGAGTACAAAGCATATTGGTTCGCACGTGACCTCGTTGACTCCGACCAGTTCGGCAGTTACGCCCGCAAGGAACCGGAAGCTCTGCGAACGCTGGTCTCCACTCTCGAAAGCCAGCTCGAACACGATGAAGAACTGGAGGTTATGAAGGAGACAATCAAAGACCAGATTCTTTCATCGGTTAACAGAATGTACGGCGGCGACATCTCCAAGCGGTTCCGACAGACAGAGGACCTCTCCGAGCGCGTTGTACGACGTATCGACGACCGGAACGACATCGAGGAGTTCATCATTGCTGCCGAAGCGGTCATACGGACCACCGAAATTATGGATGAGACTCCGAGCTTCGGGAAAGACGAAATATATGACATCGTTGATAATACGCTGGAATCAGATGGCGGTCATCTGGACGCGACACGCGCATTTGACGCCTTATATCTAGTTGACGTGGACGGGGAAGCTTACCAGCTTGGTGCGCAGAGGGCTCCGCTTATAGAATACGTCAGCGAATTGATTGCAAGATTGCGAGACGAGCCGGATAGAGACAAAACTGATGTCTCGCGGATACTATCTGGAATTGTTCAGGAATACGAGCGACGTGCGGGACAGAGCCGGTCAGCGACAGCAGGTAACGTTCTTGAAACGGGGCTCCAGCGTATTTTCGACCGCTTTGGAATCCCTGCAACGGGAGCTCCCAAACACTTCAAAGAAGACCTCGAAGTAGACAACATCGTTGAGGGGCCCGAAGCGAATATTGGGTTCTCGTGTAAACGTACGCTTCGAGAACGATATAAGCAGTCGCTCTCCCGGCAATCTGAAATCGGGGTTGATGAAATCTGGTTTGTTTCCCTACTGATGGGCGACGTGTCTCGCGCGAAAATTGAGGTCATCGCCAACGATGGTGGGCGACTTTACGTACCTCGTGATTCGTTTGTTTGGGAGCAGTACAGTGATGACGATGACATCTCATATGCACTCCGACCGGCAGATGAGTTCCTGTCTGACGTTGCTGATTTTGCTGGCTGCTCGTTGGCAAAACAAAAACCTGCGACCACGGACTAATCAGCCTTCTGTGGCTGTTTGATTGGACTGTCCAGAACTTCAGTCCGAACTGCAGTCCCAATGGCCTGCGCGAGAAGAGGCGGGACTGCGTTTCCGACTTGCTTGAACGCGTGAGTCCTCGCACCGGGGAATTTGAACGTGTCCTTGAACGACTGACAGCGAGCCGCCTCACGAACGGTAAACGAGCGCGCTTCGTTCGGGTGAATGAACATATGGCCGTCTTTGTAGAGATGGGCTACGATGGTCGTCGAGGGCTCCTTCGGGTTCTGCTTCTTCAGCTTGTCTGGGAAGATGTCTGCCCGATAGGGTTGATGTTCTTCAGGGATGTCACCGATAATGTAGGAAACGCCCTCTCCAAGGAGTTTGTAGAGCGTCAAGTCGCGCATGTTGTGCCCCCGGCACTCGTGGTTGAGCAGGGGCATTTCGTCCCACTCCTTGTCCTCGGGGATGTCGCGCACCCAGTACTGATACTCAGATACTGGACCGAGTTCGTATTCCTCCGCTTTGGTTGGCGGCGTCTCCCCGTTCGGAGACACGGGCGGTAGGTCGAGAATCGCGTCTGCAACGGTGTTCCACGGTTCTTTGCTCTTGTTCTTCTTGAACGTCGGGAACTCGTCGTCCTCGGTCTCTTCAGAGAAACCACCGAGAGTACTCTGGTCCTCACCAGCGAGCGCCTCTGGGTCACGCTTGTACTTGATTTTCTTTTCTTCCTCGTTGCGAGGTTCACGGTGAGTTTCCCACTCGCTCATATCGGGATTATCCGCACCAATCCGGTTCCCGATGAAGAAGAGCCGCTTTCGATGCTGGGGGACTCCGTAGTCAGCGGCATCAAGTAGCTGCGCGTCAGCCTCGTATCCGAGGTCGTGTATCTGACCGAGAATAACATCGACAACGTTCTCGCCGTCTTCGTTCTCTGCCGAGAGCATCCCCTCAACGTTCTCCATGATGAACGCCTTTGGCTCGTAGTGAGCGACGAACCGGAGGAAGTCTTCATAAAGAGCGTGACGCTCATCTGTTTTGGTATTCTGTCCATCCAGCGAATTGATTTTACTTCTACCTACGAGCGAAAACGTAGGACAGGGCGGTCCCCCGGCAACAAGGTCAAGTTCTCCTTTGTCCAGTCCAATATCCGGCGGCTCTGTCTCCCGGATGTCACCGACGACCATCTCGCAATCGTGATTCGCGTCAAACGTCTCTTTCGTTTTAGGCTCGTGGTCGATTGCCCACAGCACGTCGAAGCCAGCGTCCTCCAGCCCCTGTGACAGGCCGCCAGCCCCACAGAAAAGGTCAATCGCGGTCAGTTCCGACATTGTGCTCTATAACTGGATGTTTCCTCATCATACTTAAGAGTCCCCAATTTTGCAGAGGGCTAATCAGGGCCCGACACAAACTAATGCACAAGAGAAATGGATGTTATGGATTCCCCATTTGGTCGGACCAAGGTCTCACAGGAGGAGATATTTGAGACTGTTAATGTTAAGCTGGCCATTGAGATAGCGTCCCGTGCAGGTATCGAAAATCCTGCTGATAGAGTGTACAGATTCGTGACAGCAGTCCCAGACCTACTGAGCTGGCTAGATGAACAAGGGAGGGAGTACCCGTGGAGAGAAACAACAGACCCGTGGACGATTTACGCTACCGAGATACTGCTCCAGCGAACACGAGCCGATGCCGTTGACGGAGTATATGATGACTTCTTCGCGGCTTTCACGACTCCCGAAGACCTTCATCAGGCATCCGAGAATGCGATTCGTGAGATAGTGCGACCGCTGGGGTTTGTGAATCACCGCACCCGGGCACTGCAAGAAGCAGGAGAGATGATTTGTGAAGACTACGAAGGTAAAATCCCCGCATCTATTGAAGCTCTAAAACAGCCGTGGCGCGTCGGGAGCTATACCGCCCGGGCAACGCTCGTCTTTGCGCGCGGTGAATCGCTTGCCCTCGTTGACGTGAATTTCGCTCGCGTAATTGGACGCGTCCTCGGATATGATATGCCAGACCAGCCCCACAAAAACGACGAAGTATATGACCTTCTTGATGCCCTTGTTCCATCTGAGCCCGCACTGGCGCGAGCGTTCAATCTTGCAATTCTGGATTTGGGCGCGCTTGTGTGCACTCCAAGCAATCCGCGATGTGAAACGTGCCCTATTAATGGGGGCTGCCAGTACTACTTGAACACCAAGACCTGAACATGGCATACTTTTGGCTAAATCAAAAGGAGGGTAGCAGTTATCATGATGACATAGGGAATGTCTATCACTATCGTGGGAACACACCGGGTGCAAAACAACTATCAGAAGGAGATTATTTTGTCTATTATCGTCCCGGAGAGTACGTACTATTCGGCGCAGGAAAAATAGAGAATATTGAGAAAAGAGAAAACGACCCTTCGAATGAATCTGGTATCACAACCGCCTATTTTGCGTACATTAGAGATTACAGGCCGTTCGAACCTCCACTTGAACTGAGGGGGTCAGGTCAAACAGACCTCAAGGACCAAATCACTTTCTTACGAGATAAACCCGGGCTGACGGGAGTCCCACAGCATAGCATCCACCGAATCAGCGAGAAAGACTACCACCAGATACTCAATACAGCAGACATCGACCCAGAGTCCATAGGATAACGACAAAATGCAACGATTTACCGAAGGCGACCGCGTGCGAGTGGACATCCCCGACGAGACCGACATAGATTATGAACGGCTTCACGGACAGCGTGGCGAGGTCGTCGAAATCATCAAGGACGACGCTAGCGACCTCACCGGAGACGAACGTGATGACGTGCTGTATCGTGTTCGATTCAACGATGACGAAACTGCTGACCTCCGGTGGCGCGCCCTACGTCCGCCGTAATTTGTTCTTGACCAGTTCAATTCGCCTACGTCGTCTCACTGATTGCCGTCAAACGGAGGACGGATGTCCCATCGCCGGACATCCATAGTTACGTAGTAGTCATCAAGACCTATATGATAGAGTGCTCCAGCGTCGTCTACGCTTTTACCAATCACCATACCATGTGCCCCGTGAAATCTGAAATCGGGGTCAAGCTCATTCGGGATGTCGATTCGTACGCGGTCACCAAGTCGGACCAGCATAGGCAGACGTGGCTGCGTTATCGGTTATAAACTCACGTATGAGGTCATCTTCCTCTTGCTCAAGAGTAAGATATAGCATCCGAATTGCTCCAATTCACGTATGCAAATCTGGTTAGGTGTCCGGGAGAGTTTTAATGTCTGACGAGAAACGGGCTTGAAAGGGTAGTGTATGTCACAGGAAAAGCTCGTGAACGACGACTACGACCCGATGCATTTCTATTTCCGCGAGGTCCAGTCGGGGAACCTCCGAAAGTGGACGTTTGAGAATGAGAGGCAGATTGACAATATTCTGGAGGTTATCGATGGTCTCGAACGGAAGACCAACAGCCACGCGCTCGGCCAGCTTGACCTTGACCCCAACACGGAGATGTGCGTCACGAACCTCCTTGACGCCTATCCTGACTTCAACAAGGACTTCTGCAACTTACTCATCAACGACTTCTCTCGGAGCTTGATGACGCGCGCCCGCGAAGCGGGGAAATACGCCGTCCTGCTCGTGTTCGAAGATTCGGTCGTTGTCGGCCACAC